>OCTA010000309.1_pt1 | contig 45595 bp, 40 predicted proteins | sample 1538991 | NCBI WGS metagenome assembly OCTA01 (sample SAMEA3539302, study PRJEB22396) | soil metagenome | biome: tundra; feature: field; material: soil | place: USA | collected 2010-05 | depth 0.15 m
ATGAGGCCCCGCCAGCCACAGCGCCAGCGCCACCGCCACGCCGGCGAGGCCCAGCAGCGCCGGTCGCCAGAGGCGCGGCGCCCGTCGGGGCGCCGCCGGGGACGTTTCCCAGGCCACCAACCTCTCGACCTCCAGCTGCATCCGGCGCACGGCGGCCGGGGCCATCGGTGCCGGTTCGATGCTGCGCAGCCCAGGAACCAGCTCGCGCCAGAGCGCGGCGCGGCTCCGGCAATCGGCGCAGCTCTCGATGTGCGCGTAAACGCGCACGCTCGCCACCGGATCGACGCGGCCGTCGACGACGTCCACGAAACGCGCCTCGACGTCGGCGCACGTCATCGGCTGCCCTGCACTTGCGCTTGCAGGCATTCGGCCAGCTCCGGACGGGTCTTGCACCGCCGTTCGATGTGGCGGCGGGCGTCGTGGACGCGCACCTTCACGGCCGCGATGGAGGCATTCAAGATCGCGGCGACCTCTTCCATCGAGTGACCCTCGAGGACATGCAGCACGAAGGCGGACCGCCGTTTGGGGCGCAGCTCGGCCAGCACCCGATCGAGCTGCGCCAGGCCCTCGCGGGCGGCGGCCACCCGCTCGGGTCCCGGCTCCTCGCCGGCCTGTTCGGGGGTCTCGTCGCTCGACAGCGACAACCCAAAGGGCAACCGCCGGCGCTTGGCGTGCAGGGTCACGCGAACCGCGATGCGCGTCAGCCAGGTCGAGAACAGAGCGTCGCCCCGAAAATCCGGCAGCGATCGAAACGCCTCCACGAACGACGTCTGCACTAGATCTTCGACGTCGTGACCCGGGCCCGCCAACCGGTAGATCACCCGATGCACCACCGCGACGTGCGTCCGGAACAGCTCTCGAAACGCCGCGCCGTCGCGCCGCCGCGCCCGCTCGACGAGGTCGGTCATCCCCTCTGCCACGGGACCCGACGAGTCTCGCGCAACGCTCACATCTTCTATAGTGGCGTGCTTACCTGCCGAGGTTAGGAAAAAACGACCGCTCATCGGAAACCTACACCCACCCCTATCGCCACCGTGATTTCGAACCGCGAGGTGTCGAGGATCGGCGTGCCGACCACGTCGTAACGCTGTCCGGCAAGGACCGCCAGGGCCTGGCCGCGCGCGAACAGCCAGGTGGCGTCCCAGAGCGCCAGCCGACCCTCGGCCTCCGCACCGAGCGCGGCGATGAGGCTACGCGTGGAACGAACCGGCACCGCGGTGCTGGACGCCGCGACGGACACCACGGCAGCCTCGGCGCTGGGGCCGAAGAGGACCTCGGCACGCTTTCGGGTCAGGTTCAGGCGCGCCGAGGCGAAGATCGGAACGATCGAGGCCACCGCCTCCACGCCTCCCCCTTCGGCCCGGATCGAGCTCAGGACCGCCGAGCCCAGCGTCAGATCGAGGCGGTGGCCGAGCCGCGCGACCGCCGTCGCCGCCAACCCCTGGAGCGCAGGGCCGTCTATCGGAAACGCCATCACGAGATACCCGGCCTCGAGCGCCAACCTGCCCGACCCACGCCGGGACTCTCCAGCTGCCCCGCCGACGGAGCTCGGCAGCGTGACGATCTGCGGGGGCTCCGCCGGCGACATCTTCCGCGACGACGGCGGGCTCCGGGCGGCGTTCGCGCCCTCCGACACGAAGCGGTCGACCGCCGAGCCCGGCGTCATCTGATCGCGCGCCTCCGACAGCGTCGAACGCAAAATCGCCTGAATCTTGAGCGCCAGCGAGCGGTACAGATCCTCGTCGCGGGCGGGCCGCGGCACCGTCGCCACCAGCGCCTTCTCGGTCGCCAGATCCATGATCTCGATCTCGATGGTCCCCGGTGCCACCCGTTCCACCCGCACGACGGCGACGGCGCGCACCGCCTCGCCGAGGCGCCGGGCATCCGCCAGCTCGTTTCTCAGATCGGCCGAGGTCCCCGCCGCAGCCGCGTCGACGCGAATCCCGTACTCGTCCAGATACGATCGCAGCGCATCCGCCAGCCGCTGCGGATCCAGCGGCGCGCTGGCGGTCACCACGACGTTGTCGGGCATTTGCATCCGCAGGAGCAACAGCAGCGGCAACGCCAAGAAAGGAGCGATCACCCCTCCATACTATCGGCCGCTCAACCGAGTCGCTCGGATATCGTCGCCGCACGATCGTTCGCGACGATTCGTTGCGAAAGAACCTAACCTCCGCGCGAGACGCGCTTCTGTGGGACCTTGCCGCCGGCGCGGCGGGCTTCCGACAGTCCGATGGCGATGGCCTGTTCGCGGCTGGTGACCTTCTTGCCCGACCCTCCCGAGCGCAGGGTGCCGTGCTTTCGCTCGTGCATGGTCTTCGCGACCTTCTGGCCGGCTGTCTTCCCGTAGCGTCTCGAAGTCGCTCTTTTGCTGGTCGGCATGTCGTTCTCCTCTGTCCTTTGTCCTTCAACGCGAATGCACTTCCCTGGCCACCGGGCGACGGCGTTCTTCCCCGCGCCGCCGCCGCGCGCCGATTCGAGTGCGTAACTCGGAAGTCTCGCGCGTTACGAACGGCAGGCAGATAGAGCTCATCCGACCATTCCCGGAGGCCGGCTCCATTCTTGCGTGTACCCAGCGGCACACCATGCGAGCTCAACAGACACGGGTGCCCACGTCGGTCCCCACCGAGAACGATCCCCTGGTAGCGGCTCGAGCGGCCGGGCTGCACCACGTGGACGATCGCCGACCGGGCCTCAGCCGGCGCGCCACCGGGAAGACCACCCGGGTGGGCAAGCGCTTCAGCCCCGAATTTGCGATCCACGACCATTCCGGGCGGCGCCTGCACGACGAGAGCACGCTGGCCCGGGTTCGGGCGCTGGCCATTCCGCCCGCCTGGAAGGACGTTTGGATCTGTCCCCAGCCGAACGGACATCTGCAGGCAACCGGTCGGGATGCGCGCGGCCGCAAACAGTACCGCTACCACCCGCGCTGGCGCGAGGAACGCGACGGCACCAAATACGGGCGGATGATCCAGTTCGCGAGCCTGTTGCCCGCGCTCCGCCGCCGGGTGGCCGCCGACCTGGCACGCCCGGGATTGCCGCGACCCAAGGTACTCGCCACGGTGGTCAAGCTCCTGGAGACGACGTTCATCCGAGTCGGCAACGAAGAGTACGCGCGGAGCAACCGCTCCTTCGGCCTCACCACGCTCGAGGATCGCCACGTCGACTTTTGCCGGGGGGTGGCCCGCTTTCACTTTCGCGGCAAGAGCGGCGTCTTCCACCAGGTGGCGGTCGAGGATCCCGCGCTGGCGCGCATCGTTCGCCAGTGTCGCGATCTTCCCGGGCAGGAGCTGTTCCAATACCGGGATGGGGACGGGCACGCGCAGACCATCGATTCGACGGACGTGAACGTCTACATCCACCGGGAGATGGGCGACGGGTTTACCGCCAAGGACTTCCGGACCTGGGCTGGGACCGTGCTGGCGGCGGTCGCGCTGAATGCGATCGGGACCGAGTCTGTCGGGCGGCCGGGCCGCCGACGCACCGGCGCGGGGCAAGCGCGGACCAAGGACGTCGCACGCGCCGTCGCGGAGGTCGCCGCGCGGCTTCGAAACACGCCGACGGTCTGCCGAAAGTGCTACATCCACCCGGCGGTGCTCGCCGCGTACACCGACGGAACGCTGACCCTCCCGGCGGCGGCGACGGGAACCCAGGCGAAGCGCCGGTCCGGCAGACGGACCGGCGGCGCGCTGCGCCCGGAGGAGGCCGCGGTCCTGGCGCTGTTGCGCCGCCAGGTCGAAAACGACAAGCCTCGGAAAAATCGGCCCACGGCGCTAGGCACCCTGCTGCGCCGATCCATCCAGCTTGAACGCCAGGCGATCGCGGCCTAGCGCCGGCTCACCTGAAGAACCCGCCCGGTCGCGCTTCCGCTCCTCGTCCGTGAGCTGCGCGGCACCGGCAGAGCCGACGCCCTACCTGCCGTCGGTCTCGCCGGTCCAGCGCGTTCGGCCGGCTACGGGCAGGTCGCCATGCCGTTCATGAACGCACAGGTTCCCGTCGTGCAGGTCCGCATCGCGACGGCTCCCATCCCGCAGCAGGTCTGACCCGAGCCGCCGCAGGCCTGGCAGGTCGTTCCGCCGCCGGCGGTAGCGGCCGCGCACTGGAAGCCCGTGTTGCAGGTGGCGGCTCCGCCGGCGGTTGCCGCCGCGCAGCACCGCTGATCCATTGCGCCACAGGGATCGCAGACGGCGGCTGCTCCGCCGCCGCCGGCGTTCGAGCAGGTGAAGCCGGTGTCGCAGGTGCCACCGGCTCCGCCGCAACAGGGGCCGCCCGACGCGCCGCAGGCCACGCACATCCCGCCGCCCGCGCCCATGCAGGTGCCACCCGTCTGACAGACCGCCCCCGCGCAGCAGGCGTCGCCAATCGCGCCGCAGGCCACGCAGGTCCGTGGCATGCCCACGCCCGGGTTGGCGCAGCCGAAGCCCGCGTTGCAAGTATTCCCCGCGCAACAGGCGTCGCCGCTGGCACCGCAAGGCTCACAGGAGTCGGCGCCGCCGGTGACAGCCTGGCAGGAGAGGCCCGAGCCGCATTGGTTGGCGGCCGCGCCAGCGCAGCAGGCGTCGTTGACCGCGCCGCAGGCCATGCACGTCCCCCCCGTGCAATGGGCGCCGGGAGCGGTGCAGTTCATTCCCGTACAACAGGTCTCGGTGAGACCCCCGCAGACTGTGCCGCCCGGCGTCTCGCAGGAACCGTTGGTGCAAGTTCCAGCGGCCATGCCACCGACCCGGCAGGTCGCCGCGTTGGCCGTACAGGTTCCCCCCGTGCAGCAACCCCCGTTGTTGCAGGTGTTCGCCGCGCAGCAGGCCTGTCCGGTGCCGCCGCAGGTGGTCCCGGTGGTTCCGCCCGTGCCGGTGGTTCCGGCGGTACCGGTGGTGCCGGCGGTGCCGGTGGTTCCCGCCCGTCCTCCGGCCCCTGCCCCGCCCGCGGCTCCGCCGGCGCCTGTTGTCCCGGCATGCCCTCTGGCGCCCGCTGGCCCTCCCGTTCCGGCGGTGCCCGTCGTCCCGGCATGCCCACCCGTTCCGGCGGTGCCCGTCGTCCCCGCGGTGCCCGTCGTTCCGGCGGTGCCCGTCGTCCCGGCACGCCCACCCGTTCCGGCGGTGCCCGTCGTCCCGGCGGTGCCCGTCGTTCCCGCGGTGCCCGTCGTTCCCGCGGTGCCCGTCGTTCCCGCGGTGCCCGTCGTCCCGGCTGCCCCGCCGCCAGATCCGGAGTGGCCACCCGCCGCTCCGCCGTGTCCCGCCGAGCCTGAGGTCCCACCGGCAGCACTGCCCCCGGTACCGCTACCGCCGCCGCTACTGCCGCAACCGAGGGCGCCGATCAGAATCGCTGCCGCGAACAACCTCTTCGTACGGGTCATGGGATCCCCCTTCGAGAAAACTGTGGCCGCCCAATTGGTGCCCCGGAACCGCCAGGGTCACCGAAAAATCGACATTTATCTGACGCGCGTCAAGGGAAAATCGTCCGACGCCAGATTGGCTGAGGTTGGCATCGTTCTCAGCCCCGCGGCAGGGGCGGCGTTACGACGGTCCGAAGACGCGGCGTTTGAGGTCGCCCTGGACGTCGAGCTGGGTCAGCTCTTCGAAGCCACCCACCGGCGTGCCGGCGATCACGACGATCGGGAATTCCTCGCGCTTGGCGGCGGTGATGACCCAGGAGCGCTCGGCCTCGTCGTTGGCGACGTCGAGGAGGCTGAACTTGATGTCGCGGGCTTTCAGCAGCTCCTCCACCTTGGTCTTGGTGCGGTGGTCCTTGCCGTCGAAGTAGAGGATCACCGGCGCCTGTTCGCGCACCGCCGGCGTGACCACGACGCTGCTAGGCAAATGATCCTCGGTGGCGTCGTGCGCGCGGATCGGCTTGCCGAGGAGATCGTTGACCGTATTGGCCACCTCGCGTACCCGCCGCACCAGCGGGCCGTCGGATTCGCTCTCTTCCAGGCCTCGGTGTGCGAGGGCGCGCAGCTTCTCGGTGATGACGTTCAGCATGTTGGGACCAGGTGATGAAAAAGAAACGTCCCGCGGCAGAAGACAGCCGCGAGACGTCGCTTCGGTTGATGGACCGGGAGGCTAGTTGGCCGTCGCGGCGACGCGCGCGTCGGCCGATCCGGTCTCGGCCGCGCTGGCGGTCTTGGATCCGCGCTGCAGCAGCCGCTTGGTGAAGTCGATGACCTTGCCGGTGCGGGTCTTCTTGAGGTCCGCCACCACGTGCTGCACCAGGTTGGCCGCCGAGCTGGCGACCGATCCGTGGCGCGGGTAGAAGAGCGACGAGCCGCGCCAGTTCTTGGCCTTCAGGTACTCACGCAGCTCGGCCACCGTGAGGCCGTTCTTCTCGAGCTCGCTCTGGTACTCGGCGCGCGCCGCGAGGCGCGCCTTGAAGAGCATCATCTGCACGCGCGAGTAGACGTTCACGGCACCGTCGCCGTTGGTCTCGATCGGGCAGAAGATCCCCTGCGGGTACTTCTCGGTGATCATCGACTGGACGCCATCGGAGACGCCGGCCGACGGCATGCAGCCGAACGGCTTGACCGACAGGGTCATGGTCGCCTTGGCCTTGGCGATGTTGAGGATCAGCTTGCCGACCTCCATGTGCCCTTCGCCACCGCGCAGGTGGTTGTTGTAGTAGGGCGCCGCCGCCTCGGCTACCGTGTCCATGTCGGCCAGGTGAACGTCGTGCAGGCCCATGATGTGGCCGACGCCGTAGAAGGTTCCTTTGATGGCGTGCTTGGCCAGCCACAGCATCAGCAGCTTCTTGCGGACGTTCACGCCCGCCAGACCCTTGCGCGACTTGTCCTCGCCGCGCAGGACCATCCGCTGCTGCGTGTCCCAGGTCTGCTCCCAGATCATGAAGAGGATCCAGGCCGTGACCGGCTGGATGTCGCACTCGGCGCCCTCTTGCTCCAGGAACTTCTGCAGGCCGTAGTTGCCGTCGCCCTCGGTCGTCATCGCCCAGAACTCGCCGATGATCGAGACCTTCGGTTTGACGATGGAGCGGTCGACCCTCACATTCATGAGGTTGCGGCGGGTCTGGATCATGGCCCATAGCAACGACTTCTCCTTCGGGCTCGAGAACGCGTCGTGGATCAGCTTCTTCGAGGCCTCGATCGCCGCGTTGGTCGATCCCGGCACCACCTCGTAAGGGCGGATGCGGTAGCCGACCATGTTCAATACGTCGCCGAGGAGAATCGCCTTGAGCATCACCTTGAAGAACTCGGGGTTCATCTTCAGGCCCTGCTCGTCGCCGGTGGCCTGCTTGAGCCCCCCCTGCTGCTGGAACAGGAGGACCCGGAAGCCCTCGAAGCCCGAATCGCGGAGTGCCTTGCGGTACTCGGTGACGTAGGTGCCGAATCGGCAGGGGCCGCAGGCGCCGGCGGTCACGAAGACGTAGTTCTCGATGATGTCCTTGACCGGCACCTTCTGGTCGTCGCGCAGCCAGGTGACGTACTTGATCAGGTTGCCGACGGTGAAGTAGGTCGGGTTGCACTGCCCGCGGTTGCCGAACTCCTTGCCGAAGGTCAGCGCCGAGTTGTCGGGCACGTCGATCGCCTTGACCTTGTATCCGATGCCGCGGAGCGCGCCTTGAAGGAACAGGTCGTGCGCCATGGTCAGACCGGAGATGAGCAGCGTGGTGTGCGCGCGCTGACCGCCGGTGAAGGTGGTCGGGTTGTCGTCGCGCCAGTGCTCCTTGCCGGCCTCGAGGCCGAGGGCGGCCATCTGCTCGATCTCGAACTTCTTGAGCTCGGCTTCGACGTCGATGTCGACGTTGGCGGCGTCGCCGAGAACCGGGAGCCGCTTGCGGCTGGTGTCAGTCTGAGTCTCGATCGTCTTCACTTGCGTTTCCAATGTGATCCTCCGTCCGAGTTTCGGTTCCGGTTAAACGCGCGCCACAACTTCTTGATCGTTGATCGTCTTCTTGACGCCCAGGCGAATCAGGCCGGCATCCTTGGCCGCCAGCTCCGCCGGGTTCACGGGCCGGTTGGCCTCGACCCGCTTCGAATAGGCGGAGACCTTCTCTTTGGTCTCGATGATCATCTTCTCGAGCGCCGGGTCCTGCTGCTTGCGCGCCTCGAGCTGCTGGCGCTTGAGCTCCAGCAACGACAGGCGCTTCTCTTCCATGCGGAACTTGAGCTCGTCCTGGCGGTGCCCCGTGTCCTCGAGCCGCTCCTCGTGCAGCTTGAGCGAGTGGGCGTAGGTCTTGACGCGGATCTTGATCGAGCCGCCCGGCTTGTTGGCGTCGATGTCGTGCAACGCCGAGTACGGCGTCGCCGAGGTCGAGATGATCGAATCGATGAGCCCGTACGTGGGCGCGTCGTGCCCACATTTGAACGACGACAGATCCAGGACCACCACGTTGGGATGGCGCGCCGCGAACTTGGCGGCCCAGACCTTCTGCACCGAGTTGGCCGAGTAGTTCTCCGGCCAGACGTCCTGCACCTCTAGGGGCCCCTCGATCCGCCCCGCCTTGATGTCGCTCTCGAAGAACCGATGCAGCCAGGCCGGATCTTTGGGGATCGAGCGCATCGATAGGATGGGGTAGCCGAGCACCTGAAACTCCTCCAGGACGCCGTGGTTCAACCCCGGGTCCGAGTGATACGGGCGGCCGATCATGAGCACCGCGACGCGGTTCTCCTCTTCGACCGTCTCCAGAATCGCGCGCCCTTTCTTCTGCAGATCGGCGTCGACGATATCCATCGCCTTCCAGGCCTGCTGGCAGGCGAAGTCGCTCTCGTCCTCGGTGACGCCGAGCAGCGGCCCCCAAGAAGCAAAGAGCTGGCTCTTGAGCAGCGAGGGCTCGGTGAAGGTGAGCGCCGGATCGACGTAGGTGATGCCGCGCTCGGCGAAGAAGTCGGTCTCCTTGGTGAAGGCCGCCTTCATGACCTCGGGCGCACCGGCCACGATCGGGCACGACGCCGTGTCCATCAGCTTGTTGAGGCCCGGCATGACGTGGGTGATGCAGGGGAAGAACAGATACTTGAGCTTCTTGCCCCCCTCTTCCTGCTGGTGGTGATCAAAGAGCAGGTTGTGGATGTGGGCCTGCGCGACCTTCGACGGGTAGCAGGGATCGATCGAGCCGTACTTGCCGCCCTTCTGCCACATCTCCTCGGAGGTCTCGTCGGAGAAGACCACGTTCTGCTTCTGCAGGCCCAGCGTCTCCAGGTAGGTCCGGAAGAACGGCGCCAGCGTCCAGTTGTTGAGGACCTTGGGGATCCCGACCCGCACCACGCGGCGCGCCTGCCAGCTCTCCGGCGTCGAGCGCTGGAAGTTGCGCTGGATGGCCTTCTTCTTGACGCCGAGGAAGGTCTTGCCGACCTCCACGTCGCTCACCATCAGCGTCGCTTCCGGCATCGGTTCCGGATCGTAGAAGTGCCGGAAGACCTGCTTCGACTCGTAGTCGACCAGGTTGGGGAACTCCTTCATCAGCTTCTTGCGCTCTTTGCTGAGCGCGATCATCGCCTCTTCCGATTCGACCGTCCCCTTCTCGCAGGAGAAGCCCGAGATGTAGCGGGAGGTCCGGCCATCCGGCGTCTTGGTGTCGATGAAGGTGCGGGCGCAGTTGTTGGGGCAGAAATGACAACGCGTCGACTCGTCGTTGACCGCCTGGAACTCCAGATTGATCGCGGCGTCGATGCCGATGAAGGTCGAGGTCCCCTTGCGCATGACCACGCGGCGGGTCTCCATGGCGGCGCCGATCGCGCCGGCCTCGCCCGTGTGCGGGTGGACGAACACCTCGGCGCCGGGAACGCGCGCCTTGATGTAGTCGACCTGGGCCTTGAGCGCGGCCAGGTTATGCTGCGTCCCGCCCTGGAGCACGAACTTCTTGCCCAGTTCAGCCATGCGCGGGATCTGGACCACGTACTGCCAGACGTTCTTGGGGAGGACCTGTGCCAGGCCGGCCAGTAATTCTTCCTTGGAGAAGCCCTCCTTCTGGAAGTTCACCCGGTCCGAATCGAGGAACACGGCGCAGCCGTAGCTGAACTTGGGCGACAGCTTGGCCTCGAAGGCCACGTCGGCGTAGTCGGTCACCTTGACGCCGAACTGATCGGCCATCGCCTGCAGCAGCATGCCGTTGCCGGCCGAGCACTGGTTCGACAGGCGGAAGTTCCGGATGTCGCCGTTCTGCATGAACAGAACCTTGATGTCCTGCCCGCCGATGTCGCACACCACGTCGATGTCGCCGAAGTAGTGCGTGGCCGACATCATGTGCGCCACGGTCTCGACGATCGAGGTGTCGGATTTGACCGACTCTTTGAGCACGTCGGCCGCGTAGCCGGTGGCGCCGAAGCCCTTGACCTCCATGGTGGCGCCCTGGTCGGTGATGTATTTCTTGAGGCCCGCCAGGATCTCCTTGGTGTCGGCGATCGGGTTGCCCTTGGAGAGCATGTACGACTTCTTGAGCAGCTCGCCCGTGTCGTAGTCGATGAGGACGGCCTTCGACGAGGTCGATCCGCCGTCCATGCCGATGACGACCTTGACCACCTGCCCGGGCTCGAAGGTCGCATCCGTGAACTTGGGGATGGTGTAGAGCGCCTTGAATTCGTCCAGCTCCGCGCGACCGCGGTCGGTCCCCTGCGTGAGCAGCGGCGGGCCGGCGGTCTCCCCGAGACGCGCGGCGCGGCCGTTGAGGATGAAGTCCTTGAGGCCGTCCATTCCTTTATAGACGCCGACCTCGGCGTTCTCGTACAGGCCATAGACCACGGCGCCGTAGGCCGCGTAGTACTGCGCGTTCTCGGGGACGATGATCAGCTCTTCGATCGGCACGTCCTTGGGATAGGCGTAGCCGCGATCGCGCCAGGTCTCGGGAATCCGCTTGCGCCAGCAGTCGCGCAAGAACGGCAGGTAGGTGTTGGGGCCGCCCAGCAGTAACACCTTGTGGCGAAGCGTGTTCCCGCGCGTGAGCACCGACAGGTTCTGCATGACGATGGCGTCGGCCAGCGAGTTCATGATCTCGAGCGACGGGATGCCGTTCTTGACCAGGTTGACGATGTCGGTCTCGGCGAAGACGCCGCACTTGGCCGCCACGTGGTGCAGCTTGGAATCGTCGAAGCCGATCTTGACCACCTCTTCGTTGGGCAGGCCCACCTTGATGACGCACTTGTCGATGGTCGCGCCGGTGCCCGAGGCGCACTTGTCGTTCATCGAGGTGATGGCGGTCTTGCCGCCGGTCTCCTCGTTCTTCTTGAAGATGATGATCTTGGCGTCCTGCCCGCCCAGCTCGCAGACCGAGCCAACGTCGGGGTGCAGGGTCTCGACCGCCAGGGTCACGGCGTTCACTTCTTGAACGAACTTGGACCCGATGTGGGGTCCGATGGGCGCCCCACCCGAGCCGGTGATGAAGGTGCGGATCTGGTCGTTGGGGATGTTCGGGAAGGCGGCCGCGATGCGTTCGAGAAAAGACAGCACGAACTCCGCCTGCTTGGTCTGGTGGCGCAGATAGTCACTCCAAAGGATCTCTTTGGTCACCGGGTCCACCACCACCGCCTTGACGGTCGTGGAGCCGACGTCGATGCCGACCGCGACCGCTTCGGTCCGAGGATTCACCGGTGAAACTTCTTCGGCCACGCATGCTCCTTTGCAAGGAAGACTGACACTACAGGCGAAAAGTAGACTGACACTTCAGTCTTTGAATCGCCGGTCACTGTAGCCACCCCCGGCAGGAAGATCAAGCTCCCAGATCAAACGACGCCGGCGGCCTTGGGGGCGATACGCAGAATCTGGCCGTAGACGTCGCCGGTCTCGGGGTCAAACCGCGGATCGACGAAGATCCGGGTCACCGCCAGGGCGTTCATCGCGGCGATTCCTTCTTCCGAGATCAGCTCCTTGGAGGCGACGCCGATCGGCTGCAGGTCCAGCTCGGTCCCGACGGCGGCCGCAAAATCGATCGCCGCCTGGCTCGAGGTGAAGAAGAAGCCGTGCGGCCGCCGGCACCACATGTCCTGTCCGCTCTGAGTCAGGTACCAGACCCGGTCGGGAAGCAAAGAGACGAAGTCCGGTATCTCGGGCTGGGGCATGGTCGCGACCCCGTCTCTAGATCAACCCGCGCGCGGCCGCCAGCCCGGCGGCCAGATCGGGGCGAATCTGGAGCCGCCAGGGTCGACCCTCCAGGCCGGCCCGCTCGATGAGGCGGCGCGGCTGGGTCTGTAAGCCGACGAGGATCGTGACGCACCCATGGTTGGTCAGCGTGGAGATGGCGCTTTCCAGCGCGACGAGACCGGTCGCATCCATGACCGGCACCTTTTCGAGGCGCACGACCAATACTTTGAGTCCCCCCGCGACGGCGCCCAGGCTCGCCATGGCCTTCTGCGCCGCGCCGAAGAACAGAGGCCCCGCGATCTCGTAGATGGCGACCGTCTCTGCGAGGTCGGGCGGGATCTTGTTGCCGTCGCCGTGATCCTCCCCGGCGCGGCCGTCCTCCCCGACGCCGCCGATCAAGTGGGCCTGGGTGATCTCGGCCATTCGCCGCATGAACAGCAGCGCCGCAAGGACGACGCCGACCGACACCGCCACCACCATGTCGAACACGACCGTGAGGACGAAGCAGGTGACGAGGACGAGCACGTCGCTGCGGGGCGCGACGCGGAGGATATGAACGAAGTGCGGGAGCTCGGACATGTTCCAGGCGACCAGCAGCAGCAACGCCGCTAGCCCCGCCATCGGCAGATACCCAATGAGGGGCGCCAGGACGATGACGGCGACCAACACCGTCATCGAGTGAACGATCGACGCCACGGGAGAGTGCGCGCCGGAGCGAAAATTCGTGGCCGTTCTCGCGATCGCACCGGTGGCCGGTATGCCCCCGAAGAACGGTGTCACGACGTTACCGATGCCCAGGGCCAGGAGCTCGGCATCGGGGTCGTGCTTGGTCCCGGCCATGCCATCGGCGATCACGGCCGACAAGAGCGACTCGATTCCGCCCAGCATCGCCACCGCGAAAGCACCGGACAGAAGCTCTCGAAGCGTTCCGGCGGAGAGCTGAAACGCCGCGCCATTCGGCCCGGCCGCGCGCCAGGGAAGCATCGGCAGCGGGGGCAACGGCGGCACGCCGTTCACCAACCGTCCGCCGACCGTCGCGTGAAATCGGCTCGCGATCGTGGCGACCGCGTGGCCGGGACAAAAGTGATTGACGACGGCCGCCAGTAGCCCCGCCAGAGGGATCGCGATGAGGGGAGCTGGAACCCTCTTCGTGAAACGGGGAGCCGCCAGAAGCAGGGTCAACGTCGCGGCGGCGATCGCGAGCTCCGCGACCGACGCCGAACCGCGCGCTTGCCACATGGCGGAGATTCGATCGAAGAAACTGTCCGGGGACCGCGGCAGGCGCAGGCCGAAGACGTCCTTGATCTGAAGGGTGGCGATCACCGTGGCGATCCCGGCGGTGAAGCCGGTCGTCACCGGGTGCGGAATGAACTCGATGAACTGCCCGAGGCGGGCAAGTCCCATCGCGATCAGGATGAGGCCGCCCATCAGCCCGGACAGCAGCAGGCCCGCCATTCCAAATCGGGCATAGATGGGCGCCAGAATGACGATGAATGCCGCGGTCGGTCCGGTCACCTGGAGCCGCGAGCCCCCCAGCGCCGCCACCACGACGCCGGCCACGATGGACGTGTAGAGACCGTATTGCGGAGCGACGCCGACCGCGATGGCGAGTGCCATCGCCAGGGGCAGCGCGACGATGCCCACCACCAGGCCCGCCAGCACGTCCGCCCGCAGGTCGACGCGCGTGTATCCCTCGCGCCACACGGCCCGCAGCGCCGCCGCGGGCAGATCCCTCAGCTTGATCGCGTCGAGCCCGGCCCTGTATCGGGTGCGGGCCATCCGCAGGTCCTAGGCGATGCCCGCTGCCCGCGCCAAGGCCTCGAGCGCGGCGGCGAAGAAAGGACCGGCCACGGCGAGCGGGGTCTCGTCGCCCAGCTCCAGCACGAAATAGTCGTTGGGAATGACGTCGCCGTACCCCAGCACCTGCAGCACGCGCACGGTCGCGGGCGCGCCGCCGGGCCGCTCCAGGGTCGCCCGTTGGTCGTCGGCCGCGGCGGCCGGCATCTCGACGGCCAGCGGCCGACCATAGCGCCGAAAGATCGCCAGCACCGCATCGGGCGGCATGGCGGCCACGCGGGCGAAGGTGCGCGGGAGGCTCTCTTCCATGGCGGGATCCGGCGCCGTCATGAGCCGTCGACCAGACAGCCCTTGAGGGTGAACGCGATCATCTCGCGCCCCACCTGCGTCATCTCGATGGCCATCGGGTCCTGCTCGACGAACGCCCACTGCACGACCTCTTTGACGCTTCCGAGGATGCAGCGCGCAACCACCTTGGCGTCGCAGGGGCGCACCACGCCCAGCTGCCGCCCGGTGTTGAGCGCGCCCATGAACATGGCCTCGATGCGGCCGTAAAACTCCGAAAGCTTGCGATCGAAGTCGCTGTCGATCCCCACCGCCTCGCGCAGCAGGATGCGCGCCATCTCGCGGTTGTCGAGCAGCGTCTTTAGGACCCGATCGACCGTGGCGTTCATCTGATCGACGGGCGGCGGCGCGTCCGGGCCGACCTCGATCCGTTTGACCTGCGCCTGTAGCGTGGTCACCAGGCTATCCAGGAGCTCGTCGAAGATGGCGCGCTTCGATTCGAAGTAGAGATAGAAGGTGCCCCGCGCGATGTCCGCCGCCTCGATGAGGTCGTGGATGCTGGTGGCGTGATAGCCCTTCTGCGAAAAGATCCGCCGCGCCACGGCCAGCACGGCCGCGCGCCGCGATTCGCGCAGCCTCTGCGCGCGCGAAACCCGGCCGTCGACTTTCGGCTCCGGGGTCACGTCCCGCCGCTCGCCGTTCGCAAACGATCGGGCCAGGCGGTGGCGTCGGCCAGATGGCGGCCGGCCGGCAGAACGGTCTGGTAGCGCGCCAGGGTCTGGCCGGCGACCTCCTGCGAGGTCCGCGCCTCGGCCTTCGCCGTGCCCAGCAGGGCGCTGAAGTAGGCGTCGTCGACCACGTCGATCTCGAGCACGCCGGCGCTCTCGTCGAGCGCGATCGCCGCCTCGAGGTCCTCGACCGCCTCGGGATACCGCTCGAGCCAGGCATAGGCGCTGGCCCGTTCGACCAGCGGCACGGGGTCTTCCTCGTCCCGAGCGACGGCGCGCGTGGCCTCCTCGATCGCTTCGGCGTACTTCCCCTGCTCGATCATCTTCGCTGCGAAGCTCATCCCGTACCGTCCGGCCATACTGCGCGTGCCTCCGAAACCCCGACCGTATCACACGGGCCGGCCGCCGTTCGCCGGGTCCGCCGCGATCCCGACCGTGCTTCCGGCGCGGCCGTGCCTATCTTGTACCCATGAGCTCACTCGTCTGGCTTGGACTCGCGGTCCTCCTGGTGGCTGGCCTCGCCTTCTCCGGGGGCGGCGTCAAAGGCGCCAAGCAGGTCGGGCGAACGCGCCTGATGGGGGCGGCGCGCTTCTTCCTGATCGGGGGCGTCATCCTCTGCGGCGCGCTCGGCATTTTCGGTTCGTTTCGACATTGATTCGTCGAGCCCGATTCGGTTCCGGGCGGCACTGAAAGAATCGGGCGCTCGCCCGCTATCGGTGGCAAGCTTGTAGCGTGGGTTCGAAACAGCGTTCGCCACGGCCGCTCGGAGACGTCGCGGTCGTCTGCGGGAAGGACGCGCAGGGTCTGCACATCCTGCGGCGGCGGTCCGAGGACGGGCCGATCGAGGCCGCCGTGGCTCAGCCGCTGACGGAAGGGCGCCCGATCACGGGCGAAGTGATCTCGATGCGGCGTCGCGAGGACGTGCCGTTTCTGTTCGACGTGAAGACCGAGCTGGATGTATCCGGGGCCTCCGACAATCCGACCCCGCTGCCGACCGACGGGCCGGCCAAGGTCGCGACCAACTCGTATCGCAAGGGTTGGGACGCTATCTGGGGAGCCCGGTCCGCGCGCGGCGCACGCGGGCCCGCCAACTGAGCCGACGGCCCCGGCCGGCGACAAGCTCGACCGCAGCACAAAGAAAATCTCGATTTGTTTGCCGATGCCCTTGATGGGCGGGCCGCAGACACTACTTTCAAAGTTTCGCGTAGGCCCTCCGCAGAGCCATCCAGACCGCGAAACCGTAGCGGATCTCTGCGTTGCAGCAGGCCTCCCGAAAGGACGTCCAATGGTTGCCCCCTCGCCCCTCGCAGTGACCAAGATACTCACGGGCATCGCGGGATTCGACGAGATCACCTGTGGCGGGCTGCCCCGCGGACGAACCACGCTGGTCATGGGCGGACCGGGCTGCGGGAAGACCGTCTTTGCCCTTCAGGCCCTGGTCAATGGCGCGCGTCGAACGAAAGAGGCGGGGCTCTTCGTGGCCTTCGAGGAGAGCACCCGGCAGATCATCGCCAACGCCGCCACCTTCGGCTGGGACCTTCCCGCGCTCGAGCGGAAGAAACTCTTTTTCCTCGATGCGCAACTCTCTCCCGAGGTCGTGAAGGCCGGAGAGTTCGACCTGATCGGCATGCTGGCGCTCCTCGAGATCAAGGCCCGAGATATCAACGCGAAACGCATCGTCTTCGACGGGATCGACGTGCTCCTCAGGCTCCTCGATGATCCGGCCGCGGAGCGTCGGGAGATCTATCGCATCCGCGACTGGCTTTCACGGACGGGTCTGACCGGCGTCATCACCCAAAAGGTGGGCGGTATTGGAGCGGTGGACCAGCACTACACCTTCTTGCAGTTCATGGTCGACTGCGTGGTCGTTCTCCGTCACGAGGTGGTGGACGGATCGGCTTTCCGCAATCTTCGCGTCAAGAAGTACCGGGGCTCCGGATTTGCAGGCGACGAGTTTCCGATCACGCTCACGACCGAGGGGATGCAGCTCACCAACCGCGGCCCCACCGAGCTCGAGTACGCGGTCAGCGACAAACGCATCTCGTCGGGGCTGCCTCGTCTCGACAACATGTTGCGGGGCGGCTATCGCTCGGGTAGCAACGTTCTCATCTCGGGAGCGCCTGGAACCGCCAAGTCGACGCTGTCCGCGCTCTTCGCCGCGGCAGCTTGCGCACGCGGCGAACGCACCTTGTACGTGAGCTTCAACGAAGGGGCCGCCGAGATCGTCCGGAATTTGCGCTCGGTGGGTATTCGCCTCGCGCCCCACCTGAAGTCCGGCTTGCTCAAAATGTATTCGACGCGCACCCGGGGGCCCAACGTCGAAGACCAGTTCGGCGAGCTGCGCGCGCAGGTGTGGGCGCACCGTCCCCATTGCATGGTGATCGATCCTCTCTCGGCGCTCTCGACCAAGATCGCGCACGTCGCCTCGGCCGATGCCGCCCAGCAGTTCCTGGACTTTCTCAAGGGCGAAGGGATCACGGTGGTGAATACCTCCCTGATGGACGGGATCAACACCGACGAAGCGACGGCGACAGGCATCTCGACCATGGCCGACACCTGGATCCACGTCTCCTATGTGGTCCAGGATGGCGAGCGCAACCGGGCGCTCACCATCGTGAAGGCCCGCGGCATCGGGCACTCCAATCAAGTTCGCGAGCTGACGCTGTCCGACGACGGAGTCAGCCTCACCGACGTATTCGCCGCCCAGGGGAAAGTGCTCATGGGCGTGGCCCGCTGGGAGTGGGAGCAGCAGGAGCAGGCCGGGAAAAAGCGCTCGCTGGCGGCCACCGTGCTCAAGCGGCTGCAACTCCAGGTCGCGCAGGCCGAAGCCGCCGCACGCCTTCAGGTGGTCCGCACGGAGATGGAGGCCCGCAGCGCCGAGATTGCCGTGCTGGCCGACGCCACCGGCTCGGCTTCCAAGCTCGTGCAAACCGACCGAGCGGTCCTGCGCAAGATGCGTCACGCCGACGAGGAGGTCCGGGTCGCCGTCCGGGTCGCCAAACGAGTGGGCGCCAAGAACGGCCTCGCACGAAATGGCGAGCCGGGGCTCATCTAACGTGGCGCCAGGCAAAACCAAGAAGAGTGGGCTTCTGTTGCGGCTCTATGTCGCCGGAAACGCGCCGAACTCCCTGCGCGCCATCGCCAATGCCAAGGCGATTTGCGAGGAGTATTTGACCTCTCGATACGCGCTCGAAGTCGTCGACCTGCTCAAGCATCCGCGGCGAGCGGTGGACGACGGGATCATCGTGACCCCGACCCTCCTGCGGCTGCGGCCGTTGCCCATACAGCGGGTGGTCGGCAACCTCAGCGATACGAACCAGGTGCTTCTGACGTTGGCCGCCAAGTGAACCCCGCTTCCGGGGCGCACAAACTCGGCCTCGCGCAGCAACTCTCCGAGGCCCGCGCGACGATCGAAGCGCTGCTCTCGGGCCAGATCGACGCGGTGGTCGATCCCAAGAGCGCGACGCCCGTTCTGCTCGGCAAGGCCCAAAGTGCGCTCCGCGAGAGCGAGGAACAGTATCGCCAGATCGTGGAGGCGACCACCGATGGCATCGTGAAGCTCGACGTCGCCGAGCGGATCGTCTTCGTGAACGGACGTTTGGCCCAGATGCTCGGCTACGAACCGATCCAGATGATCGGTGTGAGTGTATTTGCCTTCATGGGCGCTTCGGCAAAGGCGGTGGTCGCCGCCTCGTTTCAAAGGCGAAAGGGGGGTGCCCAGGATGCCCTCGACACCACCTTCAGCCACAAAGACGGGACCGCGATCTCCGTCAATGTCGCGACCACCCCCCTGGTCGACGGAAGAGGCCGGCACATCGGCATACTCGGCGTGGTCCGGGACGTCACCGAGCGAAAGAAGCTCCAGTCGCAGCTGATGGTGAGCGATCGGATGGCGTCGGTGGGTACGCTGGCCGCGGGCGTCGCGCACGAGATCAACAACCCGCTGGCGGCTCTCATCGGGAACCTGGACTACGTGTTCGAGATCCTCGGACGCACGGTGGGACTGGCCTCGACCGCGGCGAATCTCGCCCGGAGCGACGCCTGGCTCCTCGAGGAGGTCAAGGAGCCCCTCAAGGACGCGCGCGACGCCGCCGAGCGGGTGCGGCTCATCGTGCGCGATCTCAAGATATTTTCTCGCTCACCGCTCGAAGAGCAGAGGGGACGGGTGGACGTGAAGGCCGTCATGGAGTCGTCTCTGCGCATGGCCTGGAATGAGATTCGCCACCGCGCGCACCTGGTCAAGCTCTACGGCCCCGTGCCGAGCGTGGAGGTCAACGAGGGGCGCCTCGGACAGGTGTTCCTAAACCTGATCGTCAACGCCGCCCAGGCGATGCAGGAGGGAAAAGTGGACGACAACGAGATCCGCGTGAGTACCCGCCGGGAGGGCCAGCGGGTCGTCGTCGAGGTGAGCGATACGGGGACCGGAATTCGGCCCGAGATCATCGGCAGGATCTTCGACGCCTTCTTCACGACCAAGGGGGTCGGCTTCGGAACCGGCCTCGGCCTGGCCATCTGTCACCGCATCGTCACCGACATGGGCGGCGAGCTGACGGTCGAAAGCGAGCTGGGAAAGGGGACCACCTTCCGCGTCGCGCTCCCGATTCCCAAAACCCGCGAGGCGGTGGCGACGCCGTCCGTGACGGAGCCCGTCCGGGTCAGCGGTCGGCGCGGAAGAATCTTGGTCGTGGACGACGAGGAGATGGTCCTGCGCACCGTGAAACGCCTTCTCTCCAAGGACCACGATGTCCTGGCGATCGCGGCCGCCAAGGAGGCGCTGGCGCTCTGCGCGGGCGGCGCGACGTTCGATCTGATCCTCTGTGACCTCATGATGCCGGACATGACCGGCATGGACCTGTACAGCGAGCTGGCGCGGATCGCGCCGGAGCAGGCGGCGCGAATGATCTTCCTGACCGGGGGGGCGTTCACGGCCAAGGCGGTTCAGTTCCTCGCGGAGACGGTCCAGGAGCACATCGACAAACCGTTCGATCCGCCGGCCCTTCGCGCGATCGTCCAGCGCTTCGTGCACTAGGGCGCCCGCGCTCGGCTTCCCGCGCGGGCCGGTCGTCAGCGGCGGCTGCGGTACAGGGCGACCAGCGCGGCGCCGATCGCCTGCGACAGCTCCCCCAGCGTCGAAGCGACGATCGTGATCCGGTCGCGCTGGACCGGCCAGAGGTGCTGGCGGGCCGTCTCGCCGACGAGCCGCAGGTAACGCTCGCGGAACGCCTCGGTGGTGTTCTCGGGATCCATGAGACCACCGCCGATCACGACGAACGTCGGGTCGAGCGCCATCGCGAGGCTCGCGATGTGCAGGCCCATGGCGCGGGCCTGGAAGTCGAACAGCTCGACGGCCAGCGGATCGCCCTTCTGCGCGAGGCCGCGCAGGCCGAACACCTTCTGCTTGGCGGTCTCCGTCGAGCTGGCCAGCGGATGGTCGGGATACCCGGCGAGCTTCTCCTCGAGCAGGTAGGGCAGGCCCGCCAGCGTCGTGTAGAGCTCGACGCAGCCCCAGGTCCGGCCGCAGCCGCATTTGTAGGCTTTGGCGCCCAGCAGCTGCAGCGGCGCCGGCATGTGCGCGGTCTCCATGCCGGCCAGGGTGTCGCCCTGCAGCGGCAGACCGTCGGCGCCGATGTACGCGGAGCCGAGGCCCGAGCCGGGCGCCAGCATCAGCACGCTGTCGGTCGAATCGCCGCGCACCCGCTGTGCCTCACCCACGCCGCCGAAGGCGCCGTCGTTTCCCACCACCAGCGGCACCGCCCGCCCCGCCTTGTCGGCCAGCGCCTGGCTGTACGCGGTGTAAAAGTCCCAGCCGTCGAAGACCGTCGGCAGGTTGGCCGAGTGCCCCAGCACGCCGTAGCGCAGATAAGGCCCGGGGATCGCCAGCCCGACGCTGGCGACGTCCGCCCAGGTCAGGGTGTTCTGAGCCAGATACTCCGTGACCGCCTCGACCCAGGAGGCCACCACCGCCTGCGGACCCTGCTGGGAATTCGTCGGACGCTGGTGCAGCTTGGTCGAGACGGTCGTGCCGTCGGCCCAGACGCCCCCCACCTTCGACATGGTGGCGCCGCAATCGGTGCCGATGAAGACCTGCTGGTTCGTTCTCATGGGGCTGGAGTGTAGTCTAAGGCGATGTCGCGATCCCAACCCCACCCCGCTCGGGACACCGGGTCCCAGATCGGGCGGCGCCCGCAGCCACGCCTGGGGGCGATCCTGGCGGCGGCCGGCGCGCTCGCCGGCCTTTCGCTGGTGGTCTCCTCTTGCAAGAAGGACCCAGAGTCGCTCGTGGTCGTGGCGCTTACGGCGGCGCCGGACGACACGGCGCTCGACTCCGTCAGAATCACGGCAGGGTCGGTGACGCAGACCTTCGCGCTGCCGCAAGGTCTGTCATCGACGGCGATCTCGTTCGGCATGTATCTGCCGTCGAGCATTGCCGGGTCGATCGACGTCCGGGCCACCGCCACCGCCGCCGGCGAACCGGCCTGCTCCGGGTACCTTGGCACCTCCACCACCTTCGTGATCGCGGGCGGGACCAGCAACGCCGACATCGCTCTGCAACCGGGGAACACCTGCACGACGGGAGCCGACGGGGGCGCCGGCGGCTCGAGCGGGCACGGAAGCTCGCCGCCATCGCTGGCCCACTGCACCGAGTACGACCACGACCTGACGCCCTCGGCGACCTGCGCCACCGGCGATGGGACCGCCGCCGACGTCGAGATCAGCGACATCGGCTTTTCGCCCGATGGAAAGTTGCTGTTCACCGCAGGGGAAGACGGCCGCGTCAAGGTCTGGACCTGGGACGGAACCACCCTGGCCGCCGAGGGGCACGAGTTCTCCACCAGCGGCGGCTTCACCAAGATCGCCGTGTCGCCCGACGGCAAGCTCGTCGCCGCGGGCTCGACGGGCGGGAGCTTGACGGTCTGGAACGTGGGGGGCAGTTGGATGGTCGCCGCCAATCTGACCGGCATCACGGCCGACGTGAACGCCGTGACCTTCTCGCCGAACAGCCAGATCCTCTATGCGGGCGACCAGGACGGAAACCTCTTCACCTACGCCGAGACCAGCCTGGCGCCCGCGTCGATGATGCTGCTGCGAACAGCGACCTCGCCGTTCTCGCTGACGACGTCGACCACCGCGAGCGACGGAAGCTCTTGGCTGGGGATCGGCTACGGCGACGGCAACGCCGGCCTGATCCACGTAGTGGGCGGCGCGCTGGGCGCCGAAATTCCGTTCACCCTGAGCTCGAACAACCTCGCCGGGATCTACACGATGCAGTTCTCGCCCGACGGGACCTCGGTAGAGACCGGCGCGCAAGACGGCTCGTTCGCGATCTGGAGCGTCCCGCTCCCGACGCCCGCGACGCCGCGCCTACCGAAGATCGCGCTTACCACCGACTTCGTTTTCGGAGGCGCCTTTCACCCGGGCGGCGCTCTCATCGCGATCGGCGCCGGCGGCAGCGACGCCGATCGCCAGCTCGGCATCTGGACGGTGGCGACGGGCGCGGTCCTGTCGACGGTGTCGACCACGTCGCTCACCCACCGCCCGACGGCGGTGGCCTTCACCCCCGACGGAACCACGCTGGCGGCCGGCGAGCACAGCTGCGGCAAGATCATCGTCTGCGCCGACTGAGCGGGGTCGTCACCCTTCGGCGATGAACACCATGATCAGGCTCCAGGCGCCCAGTGCCGGGACAAACAGGGTGAACTGCAGCGGCCCCGGCAGCGCATAGATGACCGACACCATCGGGATCCAGAAGCACCAGTTCGGGATCAGGAGCGGCACCACCCGCGCGCGGTAGAAACCGCGACGGAGCGCGGGGCGCGTCGCCGCCCAGGAGAAGCCGCGCTGGCGCCACAAGAACAGCAGCGCGATCAGCGCCGACCAGAGCGGCGTGAAGACGAACTGATCGAAGAGCATCTTGATGACCACGGTGTGCAGGCTGGCCGCGCGGCCGAACAGCACCGCCGCCAGCGCGTAGAACCGATCGATCACCACGCCGTCGAGGGCGAAAAACGCGGTGTTGAAGGCGATGGTGCTGCCGCGCCCGCGCAAGCCGGTCCGGCCGCGATCGGCCACCAGCTTGGCGATCTCCGGCAGCAACCCACCGGCGAGGGCAGCGCTGACAGCCGCGAACGGCAACCCGCCGGCCGTCTTCCAGACGCCGACCACTTCGCAGGCGGCGCGCACGCCCGGGCTGAAGTGATAGGCCAGCACCAGCGCCACCGCGGCGCTCTGAATCAGCAAGAACGGCCGCCAGAACCGGCGCAGCGCCGCCGCGCCCGCCGACAGCGGCGAGACCGGCCCGCTGCCGTCTGCTGTGTTCGTCGTGGTCGTGGTCGCCGGCGCCGTCATCGTCTCGAGGCCTCCGCCCCGTCCGGCAGTATCCCGGATCAAAGGTCGATGCGGGCGTCGATCTCCATCACCTGGGCCGGCGGAATGCAGAAGGCGTCGGTGATGGGGCTCGAATTGCGCGCCAGGAACGCGAACAGCGATTCGCTCCAGCGGCCCATGCGGCCCGCGGCGGAGGCGATGAAGGTCGCGCGCCCGATATAGAAAGTCGTACGCGCGGGATCGAGGGGAATCGCCCAGGCCCCGCAGGCGCGCGCCAGCGCCGCCGGGACATCCGGCCGGTCCAGGTATCCGCGCTCGATCACCAGGCGATGGAACCCGTCGTCGAGCCGATCGTAGTGCCCCCGCTCTTCGGGGAAGACCCGCGGGACGTGCAGAACCCGCATCGTCAGAAGCACGACCGTCTCGGGGAGCACCCGCATCCGCTCGACCAGCGCGCGAAGCACGGGGGGCACGCCGTCGGGGTGACCGGTCACGAACACGCCCGTGCCGGGCGTGCGGCCGATGGCGTCGCGCCGACACGCCGCCAGAAATTCGGCCAAGGGCGGCGAGGCGGCTTCGACCTGGTCGCGGTAGATGCGACGGCCTCTCTTCCAGGTCGTCATGGCCAGGAACAGCACCAGCCCCACCGCGATCGGGAGAAACCCACCGTCGGCGATCTTGAGCAGGTTCGAAGCGAAGAACGTGAGGTCGACCGCCAGAAACAGCACCAGGAGGGGTCCGGCCTTCCAGAGCGGCCAACGCCAGGTGGTGCGCGCAACCTCGAAAAAGATGATCGACGTCAGCGCCATGGTGCCGGTCACTGCGATGCCGTAGGCCGAGGCCAGCCGGTTCGAATGCCGAAAGGTCAGCACCAACCCGATGCAGGCCACCGCCAGCAGGAGGTTCACCTCGGGAATGTAGACCTGTCCCTCTTCTTCGTTCGAGGTGTGGACCACCGTCAGCGGCGGCAGAAAACCGAGCTGCATCGCCTGGTGGGTGAGCGAAAACGCGCCCGAGATCAGGGCCTGCGACGCGATCACGGTGGCCGCCGTCGAAAGGCCGATGAGCGCGTAGGTCGCCGCGCCGCCCGGCGCCATCGCGAAGAACGGATTTCGGGCGGCCGACGCGTCCGTCAGGATGAGGGCCCCCTGCCCCAGGTAGTTGAGCGTCAGCGCCGGCATGACCAGCGCGAACCAACCCGCCCGGATGGGCGCCGCCCCGAAGTGCCCCATGTCGGCGTAGAGCGCCTCGGCGCCGGTGACGGCCAGGACCACCGAGCCGAGCACGATCATGCTTCGGAGGCCGTGCCTCGCGAAGAAGCCCACGGCGTACCCGGGACCGAGCGCCAGCAGCACCCCCGGATGGTGGACGATCTGGACCAGGCCCAACCCGGCGATCACGACGAACCAGGCCGCCATGATCGGGCCGAACACCCGCCCGATCCGGCCGGTGCCCCGAAACTGCAGCGCGAAGAGACCCGCCAGGATCGCGCAGGTGATCGGCAGGACCGCCGGTTTGAGCCAGGGCGCCGCCACCTCCAGTCCCTCCACCGCCGAGAGGACCGAGATGGCCGGGGTGATCATCCCGTCGCCATAGAGCAGCGCCGCGCCCGCGATCACCAGTAGCGCGACCGTTCCGACCGTTCCGACCGTTCCGATCGTTCCGATCCTGCCGATCGTGCCGCCGCGGGCGGAACGCGGCCGCTCCGGGATGAGCGCCAGCAACGCGAAGATGCCACCCTCCCCGCGGTTGTCGGCGCGCATGATGACCGTCACGTACTTGAACGACACCACCAGCGTCAGCGTCCAGAAGATCAGGGAGATCACGCCGAGGACGTCGACCGGGCTGAAGGCCGGGAGGTGCCGAGCGTCGAGGCAGGCCCGCAGGGTGTAAAGCGGGCTGGTGCCGATGTCGCCGAAGACGATCCCCAGTGCCGCCAGGCCCAGCCGCCCGACGCCGCGGGTCCGCCCAGGTCGGACGTCAGCGTCCGTCACGCTCTCCCCGGGCGAGGATGGCGGCGTCACCCGGCCGATCGCGCGCGCATCGAATCAGCCGGGTCCGCCGTCGTACGTCACGTGCACGTACGTTCCGAGGCGCGTGTTGTAGGCCAGGTAGAAGCCCGGGTGATCGGGATCGTCGTACAGAACGACCTGGTCGCTGCGCCAGTCCCAGTCGTCGGCGTAGGCCCAGTCCGCCGCCGCCAACACGAAGAAGGAGCTGCCGAAGAAGAACCGATGGCGCCCCGGCTCCCAGCCGCCCAAGCGATAGACGTGACCCCGGCCGATTGGCCCGGCGAAGCGGCCGCGCGCCCAGGGGTGATCGACGTGGTAGCGGGCGTCGCCGCGGCCGCCCTCGTGGCCCACCCAGCGGGCGTTCCGCTCGACGTGCGGGCGTTCGCCCCGCTGCGGGGCCGCGTGCTCGACGGGAGCCTGACGCGACGGGGCCGCCCCGGCCACCGGGGCTTGGCGCTCCGGACCGCGAACGGGGGCCGGACCCCGAACGGGCGCCGGACCGCGCGGGGGACCGCTCGGGAAGCGACCGCCACCGCCACCCCCACGGTGCTGCGCGAGCGCCGGCGACGACCCGGACAGCAAAAGAGCCGCGAAAAGCCCGAAGACGAACCCCCTGAAGTACCTCATGCAGTGAAGCTAAGGTCGCCGGCGCCGTTTTCAACCGCCGCCGCCAAAATGTTCGCCGGCCCCGCGCGCGGCCTGGGGCGGATCGGCTAGGCTGCGCGGCGTGGGACTCCTGGACGAGCCGGGCCTCGATCGATTGGTGGCCGCCGGTTGCCCGAAGTGCGGCGGCCCCGAGCTGACCTTCCGCACCTACGTGGACGGCCTGCTGCCGCTCCTGGCCGGCGAGCCGACCGGCCGCCTGACCTGGGTCTACGACGGCGAGAAGTTCGTCGACGGCGTCTACGAAGTCCGCTGCGCCGTCTGCGCGGAGATCGTTTTTTCGGCAGAGGTCTGCCCGCGCTGTCACGCGCCGGGCGGTCTGGCCCGCGCGCTCGCGACCCCCAACCGGTGGCCGGTGCCGGCCCGCTGTCCCGGGTGCGACGGCGAAGAGGTGCGTTACATCGCCTTCGTCCCGGCGCGCGTCGCCACCCAGGGCAAGCGGGCGGACAAGGCGCGTAGCTCAACGGAGCTGCACGAAGAGGGATTTCACGGCGCGCGCGTCGACTGCCGAGACTGCGGCACGGTGGCGGAGCTCACCCTTCGCTGCCCGCTGTGCGAGGCGCCCGGGCCGCTCCGCATGCGTCCGGGTTGAGCGACTCGCGCCCGCTCGAATGACCACGTTCGCCGTTACAGCGGGCGCCCCGACACCGCGCTGGCTAGACTGGGGCATGTCCTCGACCGCAGGCGATCTGGCCGGACGAACGTTCCTGGTTACCGGGTCCAACAGCGGGATCGGGCGGATCACCGCCACGACGCTGGCCGGGCGCGGCGGGCAGGTGTTCCTGGCCTGCCGCGCACCCGAAAAAGGGGAGGCGGTCGCAGCCCCGCTCCGCGCCGGCGGCGCGAAGGTCGAGGTCCTTCGGCTGGATCTGGCCGATCTTTCGTCGGTGCGCGACGCCGCGGCGACGTTCCTCGCGCGCGGGCTGCCGCTGCACGGCCTCATCAACAACGCGGGCCTGGCGGGAACACGCTCGCTCACCCGGGACGGCTTCGAGCTGACCTTCGGCGTCAACCACCTGGGGCATTTTTTGCTGACGCGGCTCTTCGAAGCGCGGCTGCGCGAGAGCGCCCCGGCGCGGGTGGTCAACGTGTCGAGCCAGGCCCATCGCAGCGCCAAGGGGATCGACTTTTCGGTCCTGCGACAGCGCACCCGCTCGCGCACCGGGATCCCCGAGTACGGCGTGTCGAAGCTGGCCAACATTCTATTCACGCGCGAGCTGGCGCGGCGCTGGTCGGGCAGTGGCGTCACCGCCTACGCGCTGCACCCGGGCGTGGTGGCGACCGACATCTGGCGCCGTCTGCCCGGGCCGCTGCGCTGGCTGCTGATGCGCTTCATGATCTCGCCCGAGGAAGGCGCGCGCACGACGATGACCTGTGCGACGGCGCCCGAGCTGGCGGGGGTCAGCGGCCGCTACTACAACCGCGAGCGCGAAGCGACGCCCAGCCTGGTCGCCCAGGACGACGCGCTGGCCGTGCGGCTTTGGGACGAGAGCGAAAAGATGGTCGGCCTGGCGAGCACCTGACGCCGGCAGGCTCCAGGAAACGAGGCCGGCGATCAGCGGGGCAGCTCGACCGCACGCGCGACGGCTACCTGCCGCGTGGTCTCCGACTGAACGAAGGCGACCAGCTCGGCGTCGGCCCAGGCGAGCGCGGGCGGCTTGTGCAAGGTCACGCGCAACGGACCGGCCACCGCACCGCCCAGGGGGAGTCGCTCCGTCAGGGCGCGTACCACCGAGGCCTCCTCCAGGGTCTCGCCCCGATTTTCGCCGTGCAGCACGGGCGTGTGGGTTCTCTTGGCGGCCAGCGCGACGACCACCCGCCAGTCCTGCGCGCGATCGAAGCCGGCGCGCGGCGACGGCCGCAAGGTCACGGTGACGCGGTCACCCTGGATCGCCGCCTCGGCTCCCAGGTCGACCTCTGGGGGCCGAGCCGCCGCCCGCGACATCTCGTCGGCGGCGACCGCCTTCTGTTGACCGGAGAAGTGAACCGTCCCGCCGACGATCATCTGGGGCGTGTAGAGGCCGGGCAGGCCGGACCCGCCGCCCGGCGACTGCAGGCGACCCGAGCGGGCATACCACTCCTGACGGTCGGTGAAGGCCGGCGTCGCGAACGGATCCCGCCAGCCCAAGTCGTCCCAATAGTTGACGTGAAAGGTCAGCGGGAGAACTTTGTCGCGCCCGAATCCCAGGCGCGGAAGGTCCCGCACGAATTCGTCGGCGGGCGGACACGAGCTGCACCCCTGCGAGGTGTAGAGCTCGACCAGCACCACGCGGTTCCAGGGGCCCGGCGCGCCGCGGGCCGGGCTCACGCAGCCCGACAGGGCGAGCGCGCCGGCAAGCGTCATCTTCCAAGAATGCGTCACGTCGCCCCCTTTACGTCCGTCGGCAGCGCCCGGTTACGGTCGCGGTATGCTGGCGCAGGTGAGCCGGAAGCTGTTGGCGCCGCAGGTCCCCTTCGCGGAGACCCTGGAAGAAGCGTCGGTTGGCTCGCTGGTCTACGTCGACGAGCGTGGACAGGTCCGATCGCACCGTCTGTACAAGAGACGCTTCGGGTGGCGGTTGGCCGGCGCGGTCGCCGCCATGAGCGGGTACACGGGAATTCTCTGGATGATGGGCGGGCCGGCCGGATTGGTGGTCGGCGGTCTGCTGACCTTGATGATCACGCGCAATCTCCCCGCGGCGGGGGCGCTGCGCCGCGGGACGGTGCTGGTGGCGGCCGGTCGACTCGACGAAGCGGAGGCGTTGCTCCGCCGCCTCATCGGCGGACGCTTCACCGCGGCTGGAATCAAGGCCTACGCGGAGCAGGCGCTGGCGCGGGTCGCCGCGCTGCGCGGTCGGCACGACGAAGCATTGGCGCTCCAGTCCTCGGCCTTGGATCGCCTGTCGCGCAGTCGCCGCCTGCGCGCGCGGCGGCGGATCATCGAATACGACCGGGTAGTCACCCTGGTGAACCTCGATCTGGTCGCGGACGCGCGTCGGCGGTTCGATGCGCTGCCGCGGACTCTCGAAGGAGACTACCTGCGGCTCCAGCGGACCGTCACCGAGCTGTATGTGGCCATGGGCGAAGGTCAGCACCGATTCGAGCCGGCGTTCCTGCAGGAGCAGGCCGAGATCGCCTCGTCGGTGCCGATGTCGGCCTCCCTCCCCGCGCTTCTGGCCTGGGCGCAAGCCTTCGCGGGCCATCCTCAGAAAGCGGCGCAGCTGCTGACCACCGCGCGGGAGCGGGCCGGCGGCGCCACCATCCGCAAGCTTTACCCGCGGCTCGGCGTCTGGATGGACTCGCAGTAGCGGCTACAGATACCCGGCCGCCTGCAGCCCGAACATGCGCGCGTAGCGGTGGCCGGCGGCGACCAGCTCGGCGTGGCTGCCGTCCTCCACCACCCGCCCCGCCTCGAGCACCAGGATTCGATCGGCCATCCGCACCGTCGGGAACCGGTGGGAGATCAAGATCGTGGTGCGACCGGCGGCCAGCGCCTTGAAGCGCTGAAACACCGCGTGCTCCGCCTCGGCGTCCAGCGCCGCCGTCGGTTCGTCGAGGATCAAGATGTCGGCCTCATCGCGCATGAAGGCGCGCGCCAGCGCCACCTTCTGCCACTGCCCGCCCGACAGCTCGACGCCGCCGCCGAACCAGCGTCCGAGCTGCGTCTCGAGCCCCCCCGACAGGCTGGCCACCAGCTCCTGGGCGCCCCCCCGATCGACCGCGCGCCCCACCCGCTGATCGTCCGCCAGGTGCTCGACGCTGCCGAAGGCCACGTTCTCGCGCAGCGCGAGCTGGTATTCGTTGAAGTCCTGGAAGATGACGCCGATTCGTTGGCGCAGCTCGGTCTCGTCCCAGCTCCGCAGGTCGCGCCCGTCCAGCAAGACGCTCCCCTCGGTGGGTTGATACAGGTTGGCCAGCAGCTTGATGAAGGTGGTTTTTCCGGCGCCGTTCTGGCCGACCAGCGCCAGGCTCTGCCCCTTGGGAATGAAGACGTCGACGCCCCGCAGGGCCCAGCGCTCGCCGTTCGCGCCGACGCCCGGGTAGCGGAAGCCGACCCCCTCGAAGCGAATGCCGGCCTCCGCACGGGCGGCCGCGAGGGGACCCTTCACCTTCGGCACGTCGGTGGGGATCGCGAAGTAGTCGAACAGGTTCGACATGTAGAGCGTGTCCTCGTACATGCCGCCCAGCGCCGAGAGCACCGCCTGAAAACTCTGCTGCCCCTGCCGAAATGCGACCAGCCCCAGCGTCATGTCGCCCAGCGAGAGCCGCCCGCGCACCGTGGCCATGACGATGAGCGCGTAAGAACCATAGAAGACTGCCGTGCTCAGCAGCGACAGCGCGTAACCCCAGGCCGCGCGCCGGACCGCCAGCTTGCGATCGTCGGCGAAGAACGACTCCGCCAGCATCTTGTAGCGCGCGAGCAGCAACGGACCCAACCCGAACAGCTTCACCTCCTTGGCGTGCTCGTCGTTGGCCAGCACGTATTCGAGGTAGGTGAGCCGGCGCGAATCCGGCGAGCGCCAGTTGCGCAGCCGGAACGCCGCGCCCGAAAAGCGAGCCTCCGCGATGAAGGCCGGGATCGTCGCCACCAGCACCGCCAGCGCCATCCAGCCGGAGAATCGGACCAGCAGCGCGATGTACCCGATGAGCGTCAGCCCGCCGCGCACCACCTGGAAGTTGCTCTGGATGAGCGACAGCGGGCGGGTCGACGCCTCGCGCCGCGCGCGGGTCAGCTTGTCGTAGAATTCCGGGTCCTCGAAGTGCGCCAGTTCGAGGCGCAGCGCCTTTTCCAGGATCCGGACGTTGAGATCGATCCCCAGGCGCAGGCCCACCAACTGCCGGACCAGGCCCAGCACCCGCTCGCAGCCCGCGATGACCACCACCGCGCCGAGCTCGAGGCCGACCAGGCGGACCGCGCGGACCAGCGCCGCGTGGCGCGCGATCCCCGGCGCCGCCGCGTGCGCGGCGATCACGGCGTCGATGATCATCTTGCCGACGTAGGCGACGAACGGCGGCAGGGCCGCCGCCACGACCGTGAAGACGGAGAGCGCGACCACGCCCGCCGGCGCCGCGTCCCAGACCAGCCGCAACGCGCGTGCCGAATGCGTCGCGCTGGCCCGCAGGCGCTCGGGAAGACCGACCTCAGGACCGGGGGGCGCCTGCGTCGGAAGCGGATGCGGTACGACGGCCATGCGCGGAGACTAGCGCGGGTTCTGCCCTCCGCCCCTTTTCATCGGCGGGACAGCGGCAACGAGACATTTGCGCCGATCAACGACGGCACTCCTTTTCTGACGATCGCGACGCAGTTGACTCAGTCGATTTTTGTAATTGCCGGACCGCGCAATGGGCAAAAATAAAAAGGTTCGCGAGGCCGCGAATCCTTGTTTGCCAGTGAATTCTGGTTATTATCCGCGTCCATGACGATTCGCACCCTGATCGAAGACTTTGCCAACAAACTGAGCTCGCTGATGGAGGGTCAGGCCCTCGATCGCGCGCGCCTGGCCGTCGAGAGCGCCCTGGGCGTCGGCGGACGCCGGCGCGGTCGCCCGCCCAAGAATGCGACCGCCGGGGCCGCGGTCGCGGTGCTCGGCCGGAAGAAGCGGAAGAAGGGTCCCAAACAGCTCTGCCCGATTCCCGGTTGCAAGAACCCGGCGGCGCCCGTCTTCGGGATGGTCTGCGCCAAGCACAAGGGCGTGCCCAAGGCCCAGATCAAGAAGTACCGCGAAGCGCGCCGCGCGAAGAAGCTCAAGACCAAGAAGTAGCGCAATCGGGCTCGCCGGCTCGAAAGGGCCCTTCATTGTGCTAGCTTGAATCGATGTCGATCGTCGAAAGCCTGCGCAAGCTGGTCGACCCGGTGCAGGCGGAGAATCGCGAGCAGGAGCTCGAGACCGATCGCGAGCTTCCCCGGCGCGCGCACGCCGGCGATCCGCCCCGCTTCATTTGCCGCATCTGCGGCCACCTCGACACACAGAGCGGGTACTGCCCGACCTGCCTCGCCGACACGATGGAGCCCCAACCAAAGACGGCCGAATATCTAACTGAAGATCTAACTGAAGATCCGGCCGAAGGCGGCTAGGCTCCCGGCCGGAGCATCCGCGCGATGCGTTCGGCGTGGCTCGGATAGCGGGCGGCCAGCTCGGGCCCATCGGCCAGCTCGAAATCGGCGAAGTCGAACCCGGGCGCCACCGTGCAACCGAACAGACAGTGCGGGGCCCCGGCCGCCAGCTCGACGCCGAACCAGGTGCCCGCCGGGATCACCAGCTGCGGCCGCTCCCCGGCGGCGACGTCGAGCCCGAGGCGCCGCACCTGGCCCGGCCCGGACGGGTCGAGCAACAACACCTCCAGCGGCCCGCCTTCATATAAATGAAACAGCTCGTCGGAGCGGAGTCGATGGAGATAAGTCGACGGCGCCGGGCGGGTGACGAGAAAGTAGATCGCGGTGCTGGCGGCGCGCAGGCCGCCGTGGGGCTGCGCGTCGACGGTCAGAGGCGCGCGGTAGGTCTCGACGTAGAAGCCGCGCTCCGGGTGCGGCGCCATTGCCAATCGATCGATGAGCTCCTGGGCACGGTCCATGGCCCGAGGATGCCACGGCGGCGGTCGGGCTTGACCTCGATCCCGCGCGGCGGGTATCGCTACGGTACCCATGTTCGCCCCCACGCTTAAAGTTCTCTGCGCAGGCGCCATCGCCGGCCTCCTGCTTCGGTTCGCGCTGGTCGGGCCGGCCCCTGCCCGCGCCGCGACGCCGGCCGCAGCTCCAGCGCCGGCCCCCATCCCGACCTCGGCCGAGATCGAGAAGCGCGTGGCCGCGATCCTGGCGCGCATGACGCTGGAGGAGAAGGTCGACACCGTGAGCGGCGTCGACGCGTTCTACGTGCGCGCCAACAAACGGTTGGGCCTGCCCGCCCTCCGGATGGCCGACGGTCCGTTCGGCGTCCGCAACGTCGGCCCGTCGACCGCATACGCGGCCGGGATCGCGCTGGCGGCCTCCTGGGACCGCGATCTGGCCAACCGCGTGGGGGCCATGATCGGTCGCGACGCCCGCGCACGTGGTGTCCAGATCATGCTGGCGCCTGGCGTTAACATCTATCGCGCGCCAATGTGCGGCCGGAACTTCGAATACTTCGGGGAGGACCCGTTCCTAGCCTCGCGGATGGCCGTCTCGTACATCGACGGTATGCAGGCGCAGGGGGTGAGCGCGACGGTCAAACATTTCTTGGGCAACAACTCGGAGATCGATCGCCACCACACCAGCTCCGAGATCGACGAACGAACGATGCGCGAGATCTACCTGCCTGCGTTCGAGGCCGCCGTGAAAGAGGCGCACGTGGGCGCGCTGATGACTTCCTACAATCTGGTCGGCGGCGTCCACATGACCGAAAACGCGCCCCTCGTCGATGGCCTCCTCAAGAAGGAATGGGGGTGGGACGGCATCGTCATCTCCGACTGGGACGCCACCTACGACGGCGTCGCGGCGGCCAACGCCGGGCTGGACATCGAGATGCCGTCCGGGAAGTTCATGAACCGGGAAACTCTGCTCCCGGCGATCCGGGCGGGGAAGGTCTCGGTGGCCACCATCGACGACAAGGTCCGGCGGATCCTGCGGGCGGCGATCCGCTTCGGCTGGCTCGATCGCCCCGCCGGGGATCCGCCGATCCCAGACTGGCCGCTCTTCAATCAGGCCGGGCGCGAGCTGGCGCGGGAGACCGCCCGCGGCAGCCTGGTGCTCCTCAGGAACGAGGGCGGCCTGCTGCCGCTCGACGAAAAGAAGATCAAATCGATCGCGGTGATCGGCCCGAACGCCTACCCCGCCGTTCCGGTGGGCGGTGGGAGCGCGCAGGTGCGGCCGTTCTCGGCGGTCAGCTTCGTGGAAGGGCTGGCGGCTCGGCTGCGCGGCAGCGCGACGGTCACCGTCAATCATGGGGTCACTACGCTGGCGGAGATCTTCGACTCGACCGACTTCGTGACGGCCCCGACCGGCGGCAAGCCCGGCCTCACGGGGGAATACTTCAACGAGCGGAGCCTCTCCGGGGCACCCGCCCTCACCCGGGTCGACGAGCACATCAACTTCGCCTGGGACAAACCGAATTTCTGGCCCACCGGCCAGCGCAAGGAGTCGGCGGCCCGCTGGAGCGGCTTTTACATCCCCGCCTCGTCCGGCGAATACCGCTTCGCCGCCTTCAGCTACGGGCTCGACGAATATCGGCTGTACGTCGGCGGCAAGCTGGTGATCGATCGCGCGCGCGGCCCGCAGCCGATCAACCTGGCGACGCTTTCGCTGGTGGCCGGAAGAGCGGTCGCCGTGCGCCTCGAATACCTTCACGGCGACCACCACGCGCGGGTCGGGCTGGGCGTTCGCCGGGCCGATCAATTCGTCGATCCCGCGGCCAAGGCCCTGGCCGCGCGGGCCGACGTGGTCGTGGTGGTGGCCGGGTTCGATCCGATGACCGAGAGCGAGGGATACGACCGGACGTTCCAGCTACCGGCAGGACAGGACGATCTGATCGCGGCCGTGCGGGCCGTCAACAAGAGGGTCGTCGTCGCGATCACCTCCGGCGGCGGCGTCGACATGACCGGCTTCGTCGACCACGTCCCCGCGATCATCGAGACCTGGTACGCGGGGGAAGAAGGGGGCACGGCGCTGGCGGAGGCGCTGTTCGGCGACTTCAACCCGTCGGGCAAGCTTCCCGTGACCTTCGAGCGCCGCTTCGAAGACAGCGCCGTTCGCGACAGCTACGCGCCCAGGGCCGACAAGAAGGTCGTCTACAGTGAGGGAATATTCCTGGGCTACCGGCACTTCGACCGGACCGGCCGCAAGCCGCTCTTTCCCTTCGGCCATGGCCTCTCCTACACGCGCTTCAAATACGGCGCGCTCGCGATCGCGCCGGAAACGATGCCGGCCGACGGGCCGGTGACCGTTTCGTTCGACCTACGCAATGTCGGCGCACGCCGGGGGGCGGAGGTCGCGCAGGTCTACGTGGCCGACCACCACGCCCCGGTGCCGAGGCCGCCCAAGGAGCTCAAGGGATTTTCGAAAGTCGACCTCGGGCCGGGCGAGACCAAGCGCGTCCAGATCACCCTCGACCGCCGAGCACTGTCGTTCTTCGACGTGAAGACCAAGCAATGGCGGGCCGAGCCCGGCACCTTCGAGATCCTGGTGGGATCGTCGGCGCAACAGATCGAGCTGCGCGGCAAGCTCGCGCTGCGCTGACCGCCCGACGCGGTCTCCCGCCTCAGGGCTCCCGCTCGTAGGGGCCGATGTCGGGCACACCGCCGGCCGGCACCGGGTTGCCCGCGAAATCCTGGGTGAACCCCAGATCGACGCCGTGGTTGAGCGCCGGCGAGGAAGCCTGGGGCGCATACCCGCTCGGATCGAGGGTGATGGTGGTCGGATCGACGGAAAACTGCGGATCGCCGTACAGGCCGTGCGCCTCATTGGTGGTCATCGACATCAGATCGGCGAAGCCGTAGCTGTTCGAACCGGCCTGGTTCGGCGTTTCGGCCGGCCCCGCGTCGAGAATGACGATCTGACTCTGGCCGTCGACCCGGTAAAGGAGATTGTAGTCGGCCGAGAACCCGGACATCGACGTCGTGTGCACCATGTAGGCTTCGTTGTCGTCGTAGAAGATGTTGTTGCGCAGGCTGATGCCGCTCGACTCCTGCAGGTGCATGCCGATCCCCATGCCGTTGGCGTTGTCGATCAGGTTGTTGGCGAAAAGATGGTTGCCCGCCACCTGGAATCCGTCGCCGAGGACCCGGATCCCGAAGTACGACCGCGAGGGGCCGAGAATGTTGTGGTGGATGTGAAAGCCGGTGCAGACGTACTCGATGTAGATCCAGGCCGTCGACCCGAAGTCCGGTGACTTGGTGTCCTCGAAGTAGTTGTAGGCGATCTCCAGGTTCTCGACGCTGGTCTCGGCGCTGTCGGGGCGGGCGAACACGAACAGACCGTCGCGGTGCCAGACGCTGCAGACCTCGTACTGATCGAAGTCGTGGATGGTGTTGCCCAGGACCTTCAGCCCCGTGATCTTGGTGTTGGGGGTCGAATTGCCGAGCGCGACGGCGATGCCCCAGTTCATGTTGGTGATCTCGTTGCAGTCGATCTCGCCCCCGGCGATCTGCATGCCGCCTTCGGCCGACCAGGAGATCCCGGCATTGCCCACGTCGCGCACGGTGTTGTGGCTGACCCGGGTACCCGGCGAGTTGTTGACCGTGATGCCGTTGCCGCTCTGGCTCTCCCAGGTGGTGGTCCCCGGGTTCGGGTTGGTCGGATAGTAGACGTCGCTGATCCGACAGTTGCTGACCTGATCGTTGCCGCCGCCGTCGATCGCCACCGCGGTCGAGCTTCCCGCCTTGCTGAAGCTCTTGAGCACGAAGGAGTCGACGACGACGTACGACTTGCCGCTGAGCGCGAAGCCGCCCGCCCGCGTCTCGCCGCCGTCGACGATGGCCAACCCGCTGCCCCAGGTTCCGCGGCTGTTCCCGTCGTAGACGAGGGGGGAGCCGCTGGTTCCGCTGGCGGGAACGGCGATGCTCCCGAGGTACCCGACGCCGCCCTTGAACGTCACGACGTCCCCGGGCACCAGCTTCGCGCCCGCCGGCCCACCGGCGGCGGCGGCGTCGCCCGGCGCATGCTTCCAGGCGGTGTCCTGCGTCAGGCCATCGGCGGCGTCGCTGCCGGCCGAAAAGTCGACGAAGTAGGTGGGCGTCAGGGGGCCCGGCGCCGGAGCGACGCAGGTGAACTGGGCCGTGACGCCCGCGCCACCCGCGCCCGACGTGCCGGCTGCACCGGCTGCTCCACCCTGGCCCGCTCCGCCGGCGTTGCCCGACCCGCCGCCACCATCCGGGTGGGAGGCCGCCGCGCCGCCGCATGCCCCGCCCGCGGCCGCAGCCAGCAACGCGCCGAGCAGGAGGAGCCGTCCTGGATCATCTGTCGACATCGCGCCCGCTCCCATCATATCGCGGCCAGACCTGGCCTGGAACCCGGAATGAAATCCGTTGTCCTTGATCGTGATGCGTTGGTGTGCGGCGCTCGCGGTCGTCTTGGTGGCCCTGTTGATTGCGATGGCCAGGGTCGGGGTTCATAGGCCGCGACGCATCGCCCGGCCAGCGGACGACGGACGCGCCGAAGCCGAGCCGCCGGCCAAACCGCCCGAAAGATTCCGCGACGAGTTGCCGCCCGGCAGGACCGCGCGGCACGCGACCTCCGGGCGGCGAGAGCGCGGGGCCGTCGCGTTCCTGCACGGTCGTTTACTCCCGCCGCCGGAGGCCGACGCCGTCGATCTCGACGACCTGGATGAAATCGCGGTCGGCGCCGACGACGGCTCGGCAACGGTGTTCGCCCGTCTGACCCACGGTGGGCACTTCTCGCTTCATCTGCCACCGGGCCGCTACACCGTCTTCGCGCAGATCGGCGATCTGGCGGGCGCAACCACGGACGTCCTGGCGGGCGCCAACCAGGAACGCGAGATCGACATCCAGCTCGGACCGGGTGCCATGATCGGCGGAACCCTGCGCGGTCCCCCAGGCGCCGAGAGCACCGCCGCCGCCTGGCCGGTCGGCGGCTCGCACCCGACGCGCGCGCAATCCGTCGAGGCCGGGAAGTTCACCCTCAGAGGTCTGATCCCCGGTCGCCGGTACGACCTGATCTTCAGCGGTCCGGCCGTCCGCAAGGCTACCCTGCGATCGATCGCGGCGCCCACCGACGCGCTCGAGGTGGCGCTCTCGGCGCTCCCCGTCGTGCGGGGCGCGATCGGGTTTCCACGCGGTGAGACCTGCCCCGTGGAGACGGTCTCGCTCCACGGCCCGGGGATCCGCGAGGACGACGACGACGCGCAGGTCGATCTGAGCGCCGATTGTCGCTTCGAGCTGACGCCGCCCGAGGGCGCGTCCCAGCTGACCGTCGTGGCCGAGGGCCCGGGCTGGCACCTGGAAGAAGCCCTCTCGCTCCCGGTGCAGGGCGACCCCGATCCGATCTGCTTCAATCCACCCTGCCGCGCCAATCCGCTCGAGGGCCTCGGTAAAGTGCGGGTCACGCTCGACGGCGCGCCTAACAGGAGCGGGATCGACGCGGACGCGCCATCGCTGTGAGCCACCGCTACTTGAGGACGATGGCGGCCGTCGCGGGCCCGAGCGTCACCGAGGTTCCCGCGCCGGTCGCGATCGTTCCGGGCTCGTCGCCCGCGGCATCGATCGCGCCGCCGCCCTGGGGCATGACCTGGCGGGCGCCCGACGGGAAGGTGAGCGTGACGGGCGAAGTGCCCGGGTTGACGGCGGCCCAACCGTTGGCGAATTCGCGCTGGTAGGCGCCGCCCACCGCCAGATCGGCGACGGTGGCGCCGGTCTTGACCGGCGCGCCCAGATCGATCGTCCACTCCGGGTACCATTCCAGGGGACCGCTCGCAAAGTAGTCGATGTACGTCCGATCGCCCCGCACCAGCAGATAGTTGGCCAGGTAGTAGAGCCGCGTCGCCACATCGCCGGCGCTGCCGAGGTAGTTCTGCACGATGATGATCTTGTGCTTGGCGGCCAGATCCAGGATCTGGTTGGTCGACCGCTGCCAGTCGGCGACGGCGAAGCTCGGCGCGGCGAACCCCTCGATGAAGACGCCGGCCGTCAGCTCGTAGTTGGTCGTGTCCCAGCCGGTGGTGAAGGCGCTGGTGTTGGGGATGAGCGGCACGCCCCGCGCGCCCAGCGCGGCGTCGAGCCCGGTCATGAAGGTCTGCCAGGCCTGGATGTAGGTCTGCCCGCCCAGCTCGGCTATCGCGGTGTCGCGGGCGCCCGTCGCCTGCAGGCGCGGCTCGGGCGGATCCTGCGCCTCGGCCTGTAGCAGCGCGGGCGACGCCGAATCGGCAAACACGGCGTCATAGTCGCCGGCCGTCGCCTGCGCGATGAGCGACTGGGCCCAGTAGTCGGCAAACCCCGAATCGCCCAGGTTCATCAGCAGCTTACCGTCGTTGGTCGAGGCGACGCGCATGCCGCCCTGGTTGTGCCAGAACCAGCTCTCGTGCGTGGTAACGGTCGGGTAGTCGTTGCCCCAATTCATCCCGTCCACGATGAAGGTGACGTCGGGCGCCGACTGCCAGATCGCCAGGTGGTAGTGCAGCACCAGGAAGTTGGGCGCGAGCGTGCGCAGCGGCTGCGATTGCGCCAGTGTCAGCTTCTGCGTGCCGACCATGTGGGTGACGACGAACGTCTGCTGCGCGGCGGTCAGGCTGCCGGGAAGCTGATCGGCCAGCACCAAGGTCTTGGCGGTGGAGTCGGGCCAGGGGCGTTTGGTCGCCCCGCCGCCGCTCCCGGCGGTTGCACCCGCGCCACCGCCGCCCGTCGTGCCCCCGCTGCCTGGGCTCGCCGAGCCGCCGACGCCGGCAGTCGCCAAGCCACCCGCGCCCGCGTGCGCGCCTCCCTGACCTGACGGTGTCGAGCTGCCGCCGCCGCAACCCGCCGCCGCCAGGCCCAATACGCAAGCCACCGCCAGTCGGCGCATCCCGCGATCTTCGACGGAACGCGCCGGGCGCTAAAGGCGCGCGGGCGGTTTGCGCCGGCTAGCCCTTGCTCCAGGGGGGCACGATCTTGTTCATTCGCGCGTAGGCGATCGATTGTCCGAGGTGCTCGTGCTGGTGCTCGATGAGGACCATCAGCGCCTGGCGGGCCGTCATCTCGGTTCCGAAGAAGCTCACCTTCTTCTCGAGATCGGCGTCGGAGAGACCTTTGACGACCGTCCGGATGTTGTCGAAGGACGCTTCCAGGATCTTCTTGATCGCGGCCTTATCGGTGGTCTGGGCCTCCCACTTCGGCGCGTTCGAATCGAATCCGGCGTCGGCGGGCGACTCCTTGCCGGTGGCGAGCTTGAGCAGGCCGTAGTTGCCGTAGGCGAGGTGGAGATAGACCTCCGAGATCGAACGAACGCCAGGCGCTGGCCGCCAGGTGAGCTTGTCCTGCGGCACCGCCTCCTCGAGCGAGACGATCTTCTTCTCGGTGGCATCGAGCTGACTGATGAAGTCGGCTTGAAAGGCGTTCTTGGATTTCGCGGCGGCGGCCTGCGCGCGATCCGCGCTGGTCGCGAACGGCGCAAACAGCGCGAGAACGAGGGCGAGCGAGCGGATCTTCATCTTGGGTCTCCTGATTGAGGTGAAGCGGCGCCCAAGTGTGCCGCATCGAGCGCCAATGACAAGAACACCACCGCCGCGCAGCCGATCAGGTTGAACCAAAGAAAGCCGATGTTGGTCGACAGCCAGACGCCGATGACCATCGCCTCGGAGAAGAGCGCGGCCACGAACACCGGCGTGGCCCGCACGCGGCGCAGGAAGAAGGCGACCAGGAAGATCCCCAGGATCGTCCCGTAGAACAGCGAGCCCAGGATGTTGACCGCCTGGATCAGGTTGTCGAGCAGCGCGGCCGAGGCGGCGAAGAGGACCGCCAGGACGCCCCAGGCGCCGGTGCAGATCTTGGCCATCCGCAGGTAGTGCGCGTCGGAGGCGCCCGGACGCAGGCTGCGCCGATAGAAGTCGACCACCGTGCAACCGCCGAGCGCGGTCAGCTCGCCGGCGGTCGACGACATCGCGGCGCACAGGATCACGGCCAGCAGCAGGCCGACCAGACCACGCGGGAGGTTGGCCATCACGAACGACAGGAAGACGTAGTCGGCGTCGTTGGGCTCCGGCCGGGGCAAGGCGGCGGTGATGAGCGCGCGGGTCTCCTGGCGGAGCTCCTCGGTTCGGACGACCGCGGCGCGGACGCGGATCTTGGCAGCGCCGATCGTGGCCGCGTCGTCGGCCCGCAGGGCGCCCGCCAGCTGCTCGACGGCGCCCCGCTGCGCGGCGAAGGCCAGCCGATGTTTGGCTTCCAGCCGATGCAGCTCGGCCGCACGCGGCGTTCGCTCGAGGCGGGCCAGCTCCGTCTCGTTGAAGAACAGCGGCGGCGGGTTGAACTGATAAAAGACGAACACCATCACGCCGACCAGCAGGATCAGGAACTGCATCGGGACCTTGAGCAAGCCGTTGAACAGCAGGCCCAGTCGGCTCTCGGTGATCGAGCGCGCCGAAAGATACCGCTGCACCTGCGACTGATCGGTGCCGAAATAGGCCATCGCCAGGAAGCAGCCGCCGGCCAGCCCCGACCACAGCGTGTACCGGTTGCCGAGATTGAGCGACGGATCGACGACGTTCATCTTCCCGAAGACGCCCGCGATCGACAGGGCGTGACCAAAGGAGAGCTCGGGCGGCAGCCGGCGCACGATCACGACGAAAGCCACCACCATGCCCCCCAGCATCACCACCATCTGATGCTTCTGCGTCTGGCCGACCGCGCGGGTGCCGCCCGACACCGTGTAGACGATCACCAGCGCGCCGATGGCCAGGCAGGTGAGGTTGAGCGACCAGCCGAGCACCTTCGACAGCACGATGGCCGGCGCGTAGATGGTGATCCCGGCCGAGAGGCCGCGCTGGAGCAGGAACAGAAACGCCGCCAGCTGGCGGGTCTTCAGATCGAAACGTCCCTCCAGGTATTCGTAGGCGGTCAGCACCCGCAGCTTGTAGAAACGCGGCACGAACGCCACCGACAGGACCACCATCGCGATCGGCAGGCCGAAATAGAACTGCACGAAGCGCATTCCGTCCTGGTAGCCCTGGCCCGGCACCGAGAGGAACGTGATCGCGGAGGCCTGCGTCGCCATCACCGACAGACCGATGGTCAGCCAGCGGTCTTTGTAACCGCCGTGCAGATAGCCGGCCATGTCGGAAGGGCCGCGCGTCTTCCACATCCCGTAGACGACGATCAGGCCGAGCGTCCCGAACAGGACGACCCAGTCGAGGGCGCTCATCGCGTGAGCACGGAGAGCAGCACGCCCAGCGCCATCTCGACGACCAGCGCGCCGAGGACGATGAGATAAATCGCCCGCCAGCTCAGGAACGGTGGGGCGTCGCCCATCTCGGCGCGCGCCGGTTCGGAGCCTGCCGATGCCGCCGCGGCCGCCGCTCCCATCGAACCTTCGCCGTCGCCGTCATCGCCCATGTTTTGGCGCCGTGCCCCCGGCCAGAAGGTTCGCGAACAGTCGAAACGCGCCCGGGACACCGGCCGGGAGCTGCCGGAAGAACGCCAGCCCGCTGTAGACGAAGGTCCCCTTGCCGGCGCGCGTCCAGAGCAAGCCGCCGAACAGCGCGGCCTCGCCGGGATCGTGCATCGACAGCGGCGTCTCGTACTTCGGGTCCCACTTGTCGGGAAAGTAGAGCCCGCGCTCCTGGACCCAGCCCTCGAAATCGCGCGGGCCGAGCGCGTTGGGCGTCGTCAGCGCCGGATGCCTGGGCGAGGCGAAGGTGACGGCCGCCGTCTCGTCGGTGACGCGCTTTTGGCTGATGTCGAATGGCCAGGGCCCGATGGGCGTCGCCAGCGGCGCGAAGCGGTTGTTGGTGTTGTACTGCGCCACCAGCACGCCGCCGGCTTCGACGTAGGACATGAGCGTCGCGTGGGCGGCCCGCAGCCGCTCGCTGGTGTTGAACGCGCGCACGCCGATCACGATCGCGTCGAAGCGCGACAGGCCGGCGGCGCCCGCGGCGAGCGCCTCGTCGCCCAGCAACGTCACCTCATAGCCGACGCCGCGCAGGGCGGCCGGAACCTCGTCGCCCGGCCCCGGAAAGTAACCGACCTTCTTGCCGCCCGTGACCAGATCGATCGGCACCAGACGAACATCCGCATCGACCAGCAGCGTCTGGATCGGGATGTGCGCGTGCTCGACCCGGATCACCTCGCGCGAGAGGTGCCGCCCATCGACGTCGGCGACCACCCGCAACGTGCCCGGCGCGGGAATCGTGTTCTTGGCCGCGGCGGCGATCTGGAAGGCGAAGGCCGCCTCGCTCCCCTTGGCGCCGAGTGAGAACGGAAGGCCGGGTGGCGTGACCGTCCAGCCCGGCGGCGCCTCCACCCGCAACGTGCCGGTCACCGCGGACGACCCGGCCACGAGGCGCAAGCCCAGCGTCTTGGCCGCCCCGCCGCCGGGAAACAGCATCACGCCGGTGTCGGGCGCGACCGAGACCAGCGGCGTCACCTCAACCGGCCGGATGCGCTCGCCCATCACCGGATCGGTCCACCTGTAGATCACCGGCCGCGCCACCGTGAACTTTCGACCGGCGACCGCAAAAATGAAATCAACCTGCAGCGCAGGCGGCCCCTCGGGCGCGCCGATGAGGTCGGCGTCGGCCACCCGGTAGAGCCCCGCCTCGGGCGGCGTCTCCAACCAATAGGGCGTCGAGGCCGCCAGATCCGCCGGAAGGCGTACCGTCTGTTTCACCTCGACCGCCGGCGCCGCCCCACCCGCCTTCGGCACGGCGAGCGCCTGCGCCACCCGCTCGGCGCCGGCCGCGAACGGAAACCGCACCTCCTCCAGCCGGATCGGCACCGGCGACCGGTCCACAGTGGTGGCGGTGACGGCCAGCTCGGACCCGGGCGCCGCGCGAAAATCGGGGGCCGTCGCCTCGGCGAAGATGCCGCCGCAGGCCAGGACCAGCTCGCGGACCTCGCGCTTCTTGACGGCGCGCCAGCCGGCGTCGGCTACCGTGTCGAGCGCGGCGTCGACGGCCAGGAGGCCGAGAATCGAGGCCGACGGCACCGCCGGATCGAACTTCGCCACCAGTCGATCGACGAGCGGCCGAATCCGCGCGGCACCGGGGATCCGCGCCCAGGAAAGATCGATGCCCGACAGGAGCCCGCCGTCGGCGGCGCGCTTCTTGGACGTCGACGGCGCCTCCGCGTCGGCCAGCGGCTTGAAATATTCGATCGTGGGCGCGCGCGAGCGGGCCACGCCGAACCCCTGGCTCTTGTGCATGCTCCGGCTGTCCGCCGCCATCTCGCCGTACGAGACGCCGAGGAGCGCGCTATAGCCGCCCACGTCCAGCTTGATCTGCCCGGACATATCTTCGCCCGGCTTGATGTTCCAGGCGGATCGGTTCCAGTAGAGCCGCCCGGCCTGCCAGGGCGTCACGCCGCCCCTGAGCTCCTCGGCGTGAAAGTGCGGATCGGCGGCGGCGCGAAACGCCTCCATCGCCAGGATTGCCGACGCCGTGTGGTGGCCGTGGGTATCGGCCGGCCCGGGCGAGAAGCGGGTGATGATCAGGTCGGGACGGAAGCGGCGAATTACGGTCACCATGTCGCCGAGGACCGCGTCCTTGCCCCAGATCCGCAGCGTCTCCTCGGGACTCTTCGAAAAGCCGAAGTCGCGTGCGCGCGTGAAGAACTGCTCGGCGCCGTCGATGCGCCGCGCGGCCAGCAGCTCTTGCGTGCGGATGAGCCCCAGCTCGGGCCCCTGCTCGGAACCGATCAGATTCTGCCCGCCGTCGCCGCGGGTGACCGACAGATAGCCGGTGCGGACCTGCGCGCCGTTCGCGAGGTAGGCCAGCAGCGCCGTGTTTTCGTCGTCGGGGTGGGCGGCGACGTAGAGGACGCTGCCGACCACGCCCAGCTTGCGCAGACCGAGCGCGATCTCGGCCGCGTTCGGCTGTTGCGGCGGACCGGCCGCGGCGGCGCGGGCAGAGACGGCGGTGACCAGAGTGAGGGTGAGCACGGCGAGACGTGGCGGCATCGGGCGGTGGCGTCGGAGTATAGTTGATGCGCAAGGTGGGTCGCCCATTCTCCAGTTCCTATCTCGCGGGGGAGGCGGCCGCGCGCGCGTTCATACCGCTCGACTTCCGGTCTAGCGCGGAACGAATCGCCCGCACCCGCGCGGCGGCCGCCCGGGGGATCGATCCGAGCGTCGTCGCCGTGCTCCGTGCGCAGCAGGCGGAGTTGCCGCCCAGCCCCGCCCGCGACGCGAATCTGGAGGCGCTGGCCGCGGGCCACACCGCCGTGGTCGCCACCGGCCAGCAGGTAGGGCTTTTTCTGGGGCCCCTGTATTCGTTCTACAAGGCTGCGTCGGCGATCGCCGTGGCGCGCGCGCTGGAGGCCGAATCGGGCGTGCGGACCGTTCCGCTCTTCTGGCTGCAGACCGAGGACCACGACTTCGCCGAGATCGCGAGCTGCCACGTCGCCGGCGCCGACGGCGCCCCCCTCGAGCTGGCGCTCGCGGACGAGACCACCGGCGAGGCGCGCATCTCGGTGGCCCACCGGCGGCTCGGCGCCGAGGTGGAAGGCCTCCTCGAGACCCTAGCCGAGACGCTGCGCCCCTCGCCCGCGGCGTCCGAGACGCTGGCGCTCCTGCGGGCGCACTACCGGCCCGGCCGCCCGCTGGCAGCGGCGTTCGCCGGCCTGCTGGGCGCGCTCTTCGCGGAGGAGGGTCTGCTGATCCTCGACCCGCGCGTGGCGCCGATCGCCGCGCTGGTCGCGCCGGTCCACCGCCAGGCCATCGACGGCGCCCAGACCATCGAACGGCGACTCGACGAACGGCGGGCGGCGCTGGCCGCCGCTGGGTTCGACGAGCAGATCCCGACGCGCCCGGGTTGCGCGCTGACCTTCTTTCACCGCGCCGCCGCGACCGGGCCCCGTTTCCGGCTCGCGCGCCCGCTGCCCGACGCCCTGGCCGACGCCGGCTCCGATGCCGGCTGGGTGCTCTCCGGCTGCGACGAGATCGTTTCGAGCGCGGCCGTCACCGAGGCCCTGGCGCACGATCCGCTTCGTCTCTCTACCTCGGCGCTGCTGCGCCCGATCGTGGAGGACACGCTCCTGCCGGTCGCGGCGTACGTGGGCGGTCCCGCGGAGGTGAGCTACTTCGCCCAGCTCGGTCCGCTCTACGATCATTTCCGGCTGGCGCCCCCGCTAGATCGGAAGAGCGTCGTGTAGGGAAAGAGTGTAGATCTCGGTGGTC
>OCTA010000310.1_pt1 | contig 45484 bp, 35 predicted proteins | sample 1538991 | NCBI WGS metagenome assembly OCTA01 (sample SAMEA3539302, study PRJEB22396) | soil metagenome | biome: tundra; feature: field; material: soil | place: USA | collected 2010-05 | depth 0.15 m
CGAAGCCTGGTACGAGCTCGACTACCTGGAACGCGCCAAGGACGAATTGCTGAAAGCGATGGCGTCGCTGAGTTCTCTGCCGGCGGTCGAACAGCTCCATCTCGACGCGATTCATCAGACCGTGATCGGCGAGTTCAAGGTCGCGGTGGGGAAGTACCGGGAAATCTCGCGGATGGTGGCGCCGGACGAACGCGGCGGCGCGCTGCTCGAACTGGGCCGTTCGCAGGAACGCAGCCAGGATACGAAGCAGGCCATGGCGACGTATTCCGAAGCGATTCATGTGGATGCGCAGAACGCCGCTGCCTGGCTGCGCCTGGGCGCCCTACAGGCCCGGACCGGCGCGCCGGAAGACTCCGGCCGCTCGCTCGACCGCGCGGAGAACCTGTTCCAGGCCGCTTCGAATCTCGAAGGCGCCACCGAGTGCCTCTACGTTCGTGCCCGGTATGCCGCCACTCCCGCCCAGGCCCGCGACCTGATCGGCAAGGCGCTGTCGGCGGCCCGCGTCACGGGCGACGACCAGCAGCAGATCAAGCTCCTGCTTTTATCGAGCAACGTCTTTCTCGACGCCGGCCAGACCGCGGAAGCCCTGGACGACGCCAACCGCGCCATCGCCATCGCACGCGCCGACGGCATCGAGAACCTGGTCTCGCGGGCGTTGATCGACCTGGGCAACGCGCTGTTCGTCAAAGGCCGCACCGCCGAGGCCTTGCGCACCATCGAGGGAGCGCTCGACATCGCCCGGCGCAACGGCGAGAAGCGGTCGGAAGCGCGCGCGCTGGTCAACCTGGGCAGCATCCGCATCCAGACGGGGGACATGGCGCAGGGCTGGCAGGACGTGCAGGCCGCGCTCAACTACTACCGGCAGGGCAGCTACCGCACGGAGGCCGCGCTGTCCTTGATCCTGCTGGGCCGTGCCGCGCGCGACAAGGGCGACTACGAGGGCGCGCACCGCGCCTTTGCCGAGACCCTGGGCACGCTGAAGCCGGCCGAACCGTCGCTCCCGCGGGCGCTGGCACAGGAAGGGCTGGCCTCGCTCGAAATGCTCCAGGACCAATGGCCGCAGGCGCGGCGCATGTTCGACGAGACGCGGCAAGTCTTCGAGGCCATCGGCAATTCCTCCGGCGTGGCCATCAACCAACTCAACGTGGCCCTGATCGACGCCATGCTCGGCCACAAACTCGACGGCACGGCGGTACCGCAACTGGCGGCGGAATCCGATCCTGTGAGCGCTCTCAAAATCGTTTTGTTGGAGGAACATTTCGGCGAGGCCCGCGCGAAAGCCGAGGCCCTGCTCCGCAGCGCCGATGCGAGCGACCTGGACGCGCGGTGCGAAGTCAGTCTGGTGCTGGGCTTGGCGCTGGCCCGCTCCGGCTCCGGAGCACGCGGCCTGGAGGTGTGCCGCAAGGCGTTCGAACTGGCCCAAGCGACCGGTAGGCCCGCGGAGGAAGCCGACGCGCTGCTGGCCTCGGCGGAGGCGGCGCTGGCCGCCGGCGATCGCGCCCAGGCTGCCGATAACGCAGGCCGCGCGCGGGCCTTGCTCGAATCCGCCAAGCGGCCGGAATCGCTCTGGCGCGCCTGCGTGCTGCTGCTGCGATCCGGCACATCGGACCGCCCTGCCGCCGCCGAGGCTGCCGCCGCGCTCGGCGAATTGAAGGCCTCCTGGCCGGCGGAAGATTTTCGATCTTACTTGAACCGCCCCGCCATCCGGCGCCTGCATGCGGAACTGCTGCGCGTCAACCCGGCGGCGCCTACGATCGACTGATGGAAAGGAACAAACGGCAAATGACACGGATCACACTCGCAACTGCTCTCACCCTCGCGGTTCTGCTGCTGTGTGGCAGCCCATCGCAAATACAGGCTCAAAGCGACACTAAGATCGTCATCAAAGACGGAGGCTCACTCCTGCTGCGGCCGGACGGTCTGGATGCAGGCAAGACCTGGAAGTTCAGCCGGGCAGAAGTGCGGCACCGGAACACGAAAGGCGTGCTGACCGCATTGCAGATCACTGATGGAACCACCGACCGCTGTGCGGGCTCGCCGACATGCGGCGTCGACCCGACCAAGCCCTGGACGATCCAGGTCACTTACGGCGCCGGATCGGTTACCATCGCATCCCTCTCTTCCAACAAGGGCGTGCACGTCACGCAGAACGGACTCCCCTTCGACCAGTGGAAGACCACCGCGAATGCCGACGAGCGCGAGTTCGGCCACGGCGACGGCTACCACATCACCGGCATCCAGGTGACTGGTAATAGCGCCAACCTGTGCTCCGGCAACGGCTGCCAAATCATCGCGCACTATTCGCCCCGCTAGGGCCGAGTTTGCTGAACGCGCTCCCGGGCGGCAAAGTGGGACAGACGCTTTCGTCTGTCAACCCGCCCGTCAGCCCGATTACCTCACGACTTCTCAGCCGTCCCTGGCTTCGTCTGACACATTTCTCTCGCCCGCCTCACCGGCGGCGAGACGAAGTAGGACGGGCCATCGGTTTTCGTGGCCTGTCGTTTTTGTGGCGCGTCGCTGCCCGTGCGAGACAGGCGACAAGAACCGATCGCCTCTCCCACGGCGATTTCCAATACAATTAGCGTTGCATGGCATTCCCTCTGAAGGTTTTCACCGCCCTTATGGCACTCGAAGCTTTGGGCGCGCAGCCCTACACGCGCGGCGTCGGCGTGTATCCCGGAGATCCGCGGCAGGATTGGTCGCCGGCGGTCGAAATCGATTCGGCCACCTATCGCAACCTGGCGCTCCACCGGCCGGCCTATCAGTCCAGCAGTTACGACTACAACCTCACCGCGCAACTGATCACCGACGGCATCCGGGAAACCGCGCCGCCGCGTTTTCTCCGCGTCACCACCAGCGACAAGGGAGTGCTGCCGAAGAATCAGCGCGAGCTGCTGTTTGACGGCAATTGGACCACCGGCATCAACATGACCGGCCGCCATGTCTGGGTCCAGGTGGAATGGGGCGGCGCGCCGCCGCCGGAAATCGACCGGCTGGAGGGGTTGGCCACGGTGGTTGCGGGCGGCGACAACCAGGAATGGACGTGCATTCTCTCGGGGTCCGCCGATGGGCAGGCGTGGACCGAACTGGGCCGCGCGTGGGGCATGGCGCATCCCGGCGTCGAGATCAAGCCCTCCATCGCTCTTCAGAAGCCCAGCCGCAGCCGTTTCTATCGCATCGATTTCGAAACCGGGCGCCCGCTCAACTGGCGGATTGCCGAACTCTCGTTCAGCCATGCCAAGACGCCCGTGCATGCCGGCGGCCCGTACGAATTCTCGAGTGCCTGGATGAGCGCCGCCGCGGGCGATCAGTGGGTGTCGGTGGATCTGGGCGCGCCTTGCAGCTTCGATCGCATCGCGCTCTACTGGATCCGCCGCGCCGCCGAAGGAGCCATCCAAATCTCCGATGACGGCCGCGAATGGCACACTTTGCAAGCCTTGCCCGCCGCCACCGGCGCCATCGACGACATTCGCCTCGCCAGCCCCGCGCATGCCCGCTGGGTGCGCGTGATGCTGACCAAGGCGCAAACCGACGAGCCATACATTCTGAGCGAGCTCGAAGTGTGGGGCAAGGGCGGTCCCGTGCTGCACGCCAAACCGGCCGCAGCGGCCGCCGCCGATGGCCGCCTGCCGCTTGCGGGCGGCGCCTGGCGTCTCCAGCGTGCTTCGCAGGTCCATGCCACGGGTACCGCGCTCTCGACCGCCGGATTCCGCGACCCCGATTGGATGATCGCCACCGTCCCCGCCACCGTGCTCTCGAGTTACTTCAACGCCGGCGCCATCCCCGATCCCAATTATGGTGACAACCAGAATGCTATCTCGGATTCTTTCTTCTATTCCGATTTCTGGTATCGCACCGAATTCACCGCTCCGCCGGCGGCGGCCGGCCGCCACGTCTTTCTCAATTTCGATGGCGTCAACTGGAAAGCGGAAGTGTTCCTCAACGGCCAGCGGCTGGGCCGCATCGACGGCGGATTCATCACCGGCCGTTTCGACGTCACCGCGCTGCTGCGCGCGGGTCAACCGAACGCGCTGGCGGTGCGCGTTCTCAAGAATGCCAACCCCGGCAGCGTCACGGAAAAAGATTTTCAGAGTCCCGGCAAGAACGGCGGCGTGCTGGGCGCGGATAATCCCACCATGCACGCTTCGGTCGGCTGGGACTGGATTCCCACCATCCGCGGCCGCAACACCGGCATCTGGGGCGATGTGTTTTTGAGTTCGACCGGCGCCGTGAGCATCGAAAATCCGCAGGCCGACACGATTTCGATTTCGACCGATGGATCGTCGGCGGAGGTTGCGCTGGAGGCCACGCTCACGAATCTCTCGGGTGCCGCCGTCAGCGGCAAGCTGCGCGGGCGCTTCGGCGATGCTGCTTTTGAGCAGGCCGTCACGATTGCCGCCAACGCCTCGAAGACGGTGAAGCTCGATCCCGCCGTCGAGCCCGCGCTGCGCCTGCGCAATCCCAAACTGTGGTGGCCGAACGGGTACGGCGATCCCAATCTATATCGCGTGGAACTGGAGTTCGCCGCGGGTGGCGCGGTCTCGGACCAGAAGTCGTTTAACGCCGGCGTGCGCCGCTTCACTTACAGCGAAGAGGGCGGCGCGCTGCGCATCTTTATCAATGGGCGCCGCTTTGTGGCGCGCGGCGGCAATTGGGGCTTCCCGGAATCCATGCTGCGTTATCGCGCCCGTGAGTACGATGCGGCGGTGCGCTATCACCGCGACATGAATTTCACCATGATCCGCAATTGGGTGGGGCAGACCGGCGACGAAGCCTTTTACGACGCCTGCGACCGTTATGGGATTGTGGTCTGGCAGGATTTTTGGCTGGCCAACCCCTGGGACGGACCGGATCCCGACGATAACGCCATGTTCCTCGCCAACGCGCGCGACTATGTGCTGCGCATGCGCCACCATCCTTCCATCGGCCTCTATGTCGGCCGCAATGAAGGTTACCCGCCCGAACCGATCGAGCGCGGACTCCGCGGCATCCTGGCCGAACTGGCGCCCGCCATCCATTACATTCCCAGCTCGGCCGACGATGTCGTCACCGGCCACGGCCCCTACTGGGCCATGCCGCCCAGCTTCTACTTCAAGGAGAGGGCCACCACCAAGCTATCGAGCGAGCTCGGCATGCCCAACATCGTCACCATGGACAGCCTGCGCCAAATGATGCCCGAAGAGGCTCGTTGGCCGCAGGGCGACGTGTGGGGGATGCACGATTTCAGCCTGGGCGGCGCGCAGCGCGGAGCGTCGTTCCGCGGGATGATCGACAAGAATTACGGCGGCGCGACCAATGCCGAAGATTGGGTCGAGCTGGCGCAGTTCATCAACTACGATGGCTACCGCGCCATGTTCGAGGCCCAGAGCAAGAACCGAATGGGCATGTTGCTGTGGATGAGCCATCCCTGCTGGCCCTCCTTCGTCTGGCAGACCTACGATTATTACTTCGATCCGACGGCCGGCTACTTCGGCTCGAAGAAAGGCTCCGAGCCGCTGCATATTCAGTGGAATCCCCTCACCGACAATGCCGAAGTGGTCAATTACAGCGGCGGCAACGCCAAGGGACTGACCGCCTCTGCCGAGCTGATCGACATGGCTGGCACGGTTGCCTGGAGTAAGTCCGCTACCGTGGATAGCTCAGAGGACAGCGTGCTCACTCCCATCCATCTCGAGTTTCCCGCCACGCTGACGCCGGTGCATTTTATCCGCTTGAAGCTGGTCCGCGGCGATAGCGTGATTTCGGAAAACTTCTATTTGCGCGGCACCGAAGAAAACGATTTCCGCGCCATCCGCACTCTACCTAAGGTTGACGTGAAAGCCACAACCCAGGTGGAACGGCAGGGCAGAGAATGGGTGCTGACTACCGTATTGCACAACGCGTCGGCGCAGCCGGCCCTGATGGTCACAGTGAAGGCCGTGCGCGCGCAGAGCGGCGACCGAATTCTGCCGGCGCTTTACAGCGACAACTACATCGCGCTAATGCCCGGCGAAGAACGCACCATCAGGACCCGGCTGAACGATGCCGATACGCGCGGCGAGCGCCCTGGCGTCGTAGTGGGCGGATTCAACGTGGCACGCTAGCAAACGTGGCGCACGCACTCGTGCGTGCCGCGTCGGCACTCCTGCCGACGCAGGGCCCCTGAGGCGAGAGGCGTCGAGAAGAGTCTCGACGCTGCCCGCACGAGTGAGTGCGCCGCGGCAGTCCTTTTCGCCGCTCCTCTTGTTTATAATTAGAGAAAGCGCTACAACACCTATCGAGGAGTGGATGAATCTCAAACCTATGATTCTCTGGGACAGGATGAGTCTATTTACTGACAGCCACGTTCGGACGGCCTCATGAGCGCCGACTTGTTTCTAACTCATCTGCGGGCGCTCGAAGCCGAGAGCATTCACATCATTCGCGAGGTGTCCGCCGAGTTTCAGAAGCCGGTGATGCTGTATTCCATCGGCAAGGACTCCTCGGTGATGGTGCGCCTGGCGCAAAAAGCGTTTCACCCCGGCAAGATCCCGTTCCCGCTGCTCCACATCGACACCACTTACAAGTTCGGCGAGATGATCGAGTTTCGCGATCGCTTCTGCGCTTCGATCGGCGCGTGTTTGATCGTGCATACCAACCGCCAGGCGATAGCCGATGGCGCCAGCCCCTTCAAGCTGGGGACGCAGAAGTGCTGCGGACAATTGAAGACGCGCGCCCTGTTGGACGCCCTCGCCGCCGGTGGCTACGACGCGGCCTTTGGCGGCGCGCGCCGCGACGAGGAGAAGTCCCGCGCCAAGGAACGCGTCTATTCCTTCCGCGACACCTTCGGCCAGTGGGATCCCAAAAACCAGCGCCCCGAGCTGTGGAACCTGTTCAACAGCCACGTCGACAAAGGCGAGAGCATCCGCGTGTTTCCGCTTTCCAACTGGACCGAGCTCGATGTGTGGGAATACATCGACCTCGAGAAGATTCCCATCGTGCCCCTGTATTTCGCCAAGAAACGGCCCATGGCGGTGCGCGGCGAAACCTTGATTCCCATCGAGCACAACATGCCGCTGCTGCCCGGCGAACAGCCGCAGATGGTGATGAGCCGCATGCGCTCGCTCGGCTGCACATATTGCACCGGCGCCATCCGCTCGCAAGCCGATACGGTGCCCAAGATCATTCAGGAGATGATGCTGTTCCGGCGGTCGGAGCGGGAAAACCGCATCATCGACCACGACCAGGAAGGCTCCATGGAAATCAAGAAGCGGGAAGGTTACTTCTGATGGGCGGAGTCGGACAGCCGGACGCGGCGGATGCAATGGACGCTGTGCGCACGCCCGCTCCCGCGGCGGAGAAAAAAGATCCTTCCTCTGCATCTGGAGGAAAGCCGCGGAAAGCCACTCGCGCGGAGGAGTTTGCGACTTTCCTGCGCCGCGACGAAGAAAAAGAGCTGCTGCGCTTTTCCACCGCAGGCAGCGTGGACGACGGCAAAAGCACGCTCATCGGCAGGTTGCTGGTCGATTCCAAGGGCGTCTATGACGATCAACTGGCTTCCGTCCGGAACGCGCGCTCCAGCCAAGCCGCCGGCACGGTGGATTTTGCGCTGCTCACCGACGGGCTGCGCGCCGAACGCGAGCAGGGCATCACCATCGATGTCGCCTACCGCTATTTCGCCACGCCCAAGCGCAAGTTCATCATCGCCGATACGCCCGGCCACGAGCAGTACACGCGCAACATGGCCACCGGCGCTTCCACCGCCAATCTGGCCATCGTGCTGGTGGACGCGCGGCATGGCGTGCTGGCGCAAACCCGCCGCCACGCCTTCATCGCCTCCCTCCTGGGAACCCCGCACATCGTGGTCGCGGTCAACAAGATGGACCTGGTGGACTGGCGCCAGCCGGTGTTCGAGGCAATCGAGGAGGAGTTCACGCGCTTCGCCGCCCAGTTGCCCGCCTGCGACCTGCACTTCATTCCCATCAGCGCCCTGCGCGGCGATAACGTGGTCCGCAAGAGCCCGCACATGCCGTGGTTCCAGGGCGAGAGCCTGCTGCACCATCTCGAAAACGTCCACATCGCCAGCGACCGCAACCTGATGGAAATGCGCTTCCCCGTTCAGTGCGTCATCCGTCCGGATCAGAACTTCCGCGGCTACGCCGGGCAGGTGGCATCGGGAACCCTCACGCCCGGCGACCCCGTCATGGTGTTGCCCTCCGGGCGCACCTCGCGCATCAAATCGATCAGCACCTTCGATGGCGATCTGCCCAAGGCGTTTGCGCCGCTTTCGGTGACCGTGTGTCTGGAGGACGAACTGGATATCGGCCGCGGCGACATGCTGGTGCATCCCTCGCACGCGCCGCAGGTCACGCGCACGGTTGACGCGCGCCTGGTCTGGATGAGCCAGACGCCGCTCGATCAGCGGCGCGAATACATCGTCAAACACACCACCCAGGAAGTCGCCGCGCGCGTGCGCGCCATCCGCTACCGCGTGGACGTCAACACGCTCGAAAAACAGGCGGCCACCGAACTTCGTCTCAACGATATCGGCGCCGCCGTCATCGAGACGCGTAAGCCGCTCTTTGTCGATCCCTACCGCCGCAACCGGGCCACCGGCGCGTTCATTATCATCGATCCGCTGTCGAACGAAACCGTCGCGGCGGGTATGATCACCGGCCGGCCGGCTCACGAAAGCAATCAACCGGCAATGCTGGCCGCCGGCCGCGTCACACCGGCCGAGCGCCACGCCCGCACCGGTCACCTCGCTGCCGCGGTATGGGTATCGCGCGGCCCGGAAACCGCCAGCCGGCTGGAGCGAGCCTTGTTCGATTCGGGCGCCATGGTGGTGACGCTGGAAGCCGCGCGCGAAGGCGACCTGCTGCCGCGCCTGGTGGAAACCGCCCTTGCTGCCGGCCTGATCGTGCTCTGCGCCGCTGCCGCCGATAGCTCCGCGCCGCCCGCCGAACTCCGCGACATCGCCGGCCCCGATCGCTTCCTCGAGTTCAACGGCGGCGCCGCAGAGTCCGCCGGCCTGCTGCTGGAGATGCAACAGCGCGGTATCCTGCGCCGCGAGTAACGTGGGGCAGGTTTCAACCTGCCAACGCCCGCTTGCGGACGCATTTTTTCAAAGCTCCCACGCTTGCAATTCCGATTTCGGAGCCGCGACCGTCAGGTCGGCGGTTGCGGTGCCGGGCCACTGCCTGTGTTACACTTCGAGCAGATGAGTAATACAATCACCGTACGGCTGCCGGAGGATCTGGCGAAGTGGCTGGATCTCGCCGCACGCAAAGCGGGTTTGCCTAAGGGCCGCATCGTTCGAGAGGAACTTGAGAAAGCTCGAAGCTCGGCCAACCGTCCGTTTCTTCGCTGGGCCGGTGCAGTTGCCGGCCCAGCCGGCCTCTCGATGCGCAAGGGCTTCTCCCGTAAATGAAGGCGATCGCGGACACTGGTTTTCTTCTCGCGTTCGGGAACCGGAAAGATCACCATCATGACTGGGCGGTCGGGATTGCCGAACGGGTAACCGAACCGCTGTTGACTTGTGAAGCGGTGCTGGCCGAAACAGCGTTTCACCTCGGCAGCAGCGCTCTGGTTCTGGCGTTCTTGCACGACGGCTTGGTGCGATCCGCATTCGTGCTGAACGAGCACGTCTCGCGGCTGTCGGAGTTGGCGGCGCGCTTTGCGGATCGCAAGCCCGATCTGGCGGACCTTTGCCTGATTCGTCTGAGCGAATTGCACCCGCGGTACCCGGTGATCACCACGGACCTGAACGACTTCCGGGTTTACCGCCGCGGCCGCCGGGAGCGAATCCCCTTGATCCATCCTCCTGAGCGGTAACGAGCCAGCCGGGCAATAAATCACGCTGTTCAGAACTGCGTGATGCTCACCCGAACAACGCCGCGAATGCGCGCGCGGAAACGGTCCGCGTTTCTTTGTGGTGTTCGAGCTTCAGCAGCCCGCTTTTGTCGCCCGTCACCAGATAATCGGCCCCGCCCGCTTCGGACAAGGCCAACAGAAAATCGTCGGTGGGATCGGGAGAGCGGCGGACGCGCGGCAATGCGTCCACGCTCTCGGCAAGCTTTTTCATTTCGTTCACCAGGGCGCCGGCTTTATAGGGTTTGATGCGCTCGGCGATCGCGGGCTTGCGCAGCGTGGCGCGCAGTTCGTCGAGATGCTCGGCGCAGGTCAGGAGGGTGAATCGTCCCTCCTGCCAGGCGCGATAGATGGCGGCCGGGCTTCCCAGTCGAATCATGAGGGCGGAAATCAGGATGTTGGTATCGAGCACCACGCGCATCAGGCTTTGTCAGCGATTCCCTTTGGCATGGCGTTCAGCGCGGACCTCGCTCACGGTTTCGTCGATGATGCGCTGCAACTCATCCGGGTCGGTATCCGCATTGCGCTCCCGGATGTCCTGCACGGTGCGATGAAACACGTGCCAGCGGACGGCCTCCTCGATGAATTTTGAGAGGTCGCCTTTCTTGGCTCCCTGGGCGCCCAGAAAGGTGCGCAGAGTCAGGTCGGTACCTCTCGATACCTTGATGTTCCAGCGAACGGCTTCTTCCATTTAACACCTATACAGCTAGGCAGATAAACACCTATACACCGATTGTAGCCTGGAACAGACTGATTATTCTATCGCCCCTTACTGTTCCGCCAGCGTGCTGCGCTTCCGCCCGAAGGGGAAGTAAATCGCCAGACCAATCGCCAGCCAGACAAAAAACCGCAGCCACGTCTTCAGCGGCAGGCCCATCATCAGCACCAGGCAGCAGACGATCGAAATGATCGGGAACAGCGGCACGAACGGCACGCGGAACGAGCGCGGCCTTTCCGGCTGCTTCTTGCGCAGGACGATCACCCCGAGCGATACCAGCACGAACGCGAACAGCGTGCCAATGTTCGATAGCTCGGCGAAGGTGTCGATGTCCCAGATGCCGGCTGGAATGCCCACGAAAAAGCCGGCGATCCAGGTGCTCACGTGCGGCGTCTGGAACTTCTTGTGCACCCTCGAAAACAGGCCCGGCAGCAGGCGGTCGCGCGACATCGCAAACCAGATGCGCGCCTGCCCATACTGATACACCAGCAGCGAAGACAACATGCCCATCAGGGCGCCGGCGGTGACGATGAGGCGCAGACGGTTGTAGCCCAGCGCCTTCAGCGCGTCGGCCACCGGCGAATCCGTGTTCAGCGTCTGATAGTGGGCAATGCCCGTCAGCACCAGCGACACCGACGCGTAAAGAATAGTGCAGACGATCAGCGTGGCGATGATGCCGATGGGCAGGTCGCGCTGCGGGCGCTTGCATTCCTCGGCCGCCGTGGAGACCGAATCGAAACCGATGTAGGTGAAGAAGACGATGGATGCGCCGGTGAGAATGCCGGGGAAGCCGTGCGGCGCGAACGGGTGCCAGTTGCCGGGTTTGATGGCGCCCGCCGCGCCAATGCAGAAAATCAGAATGGCGGCTATCTTGATCGCCACCATGACGGTGTTGGTTCCGGCGCTTTCGCGCACGCCGCGCACCAGCACCACGGTCACCAGCATGGTGATCAGCAACGCGGGAACGTTGAACCAGCCCGCCGGTCCGCCGGCCGCGGGAAACGGCGGAAAGGCCCACCGCGACGGTAATTGAAAGCCGAATAAATTCTGAAACAAGTCCTGCAGGTACGCGGAAAACCCCACCGCCACCGACATGTTCGAGACGGCATACTCGAGAATCAGATCCCAGCCGATAACCCAGGCCACGATTTCACCCAGGATGGCGTAAGAGTAGGTGTAGGCGCTGCCGGCGATAGGTATCATCGACGCCAGCTCCGCGTAGCACAGGCCGGCGAAAAGGCAGGCGATCGCCACCAGCAGGAACGACAGCGTGATGGCCGGACCGGCGCCGGGACGCCCCAACTGCGATCCGGCGTGCGAGCCGTGGAGGACCAGGTCGATCACCGTCGCCTCGAGGATCGATTTGATGGGGATCACCTTGCCCGCGGCCGCCGTGCCGGTGAGCGTGAAGATGCCGGAGCCGATCACCGCACCAATGCCCAGCGCGGTCAAACTCCATGGGCCCAACGTGCGGCGCAGCCGTTGATTCGGGGCTTCCGACGCCGCGATCAATGCATCGATGCTCTTGGTTCGAAAAAGGCTCACTCGAGGATCTCCCGGCCTTGGGCAGTGGACGAACCGATGTTTTCGATCTAACCGCCTTGCCGGGCGGACCCAGGCGGACGATGCCGGCTTCTCCCAACCGCGCGCGTCCGCCCGATGAGCAATCGGGCTAACGCTTGCGCTGGCCCTGCACCTGCCGGCGGATCCTCTTCTTGAGCGACCCGCGCGCCACGCCGGAGGCGCGTTTGGCCTTGGGAGCCGCCTTCTTGCGGGCCGTCCGCTTTATCTTCTTCCGTTCCAGCTTGTCGGTTACCTTCGTGGTATTCATCCGTTCCTTTTCAATCCCGCGTACTTTTCCACCAGTTTTTTTAAACCGTAGCGAGGGAAATTAACTGTGATCTTAGCATTATCGCCGTCGCCTTCGCGGCGCACCACGGTGCCGGTGCCGTACTTGGGATGCTCGACCACCATGCCCGCGCGAGCCCCTCGGCGAACCGGCGGCGGCGCGGCGGCCAGCGGTTTCGAGGGCACCGGCGGCCGCGGCTGCGGCGGCTGCGGCGGAGGCGCCGGCGTCTTCGCCGCGCCGAAAGGTATGCCGCGCTGCTCGAAGAATTGCGCCACGTTGGACACCGAGTTGAACGTCGGGCCGGTGAATGTACTGCGCCGCGGGGTGTGCCGCGCGTCGAAGCGCTCGGCGCTCGGGTCCACTTCGCCCGCCTCGTCCTGCGGTCCCAGATTCACCAGCAATTCCTCGGGAATTTCGCTCAAGAACCAGGAAGGGGTCGAGCGCTCCTGTTCACCGCCTCCATACCGCCGGCGGTACTTGGCCCACGTCAGAATCAGCCGGCGCCGAGCCCGCGTCATTCCCACGTAGCAGAGCCGCCGCTCCTCTTCCAGCGCCTGTTCGGAATTCATCGACCGGCTATGCGGAAACAGGCCTAGCTCCATGCCGGTCAGGAACACCATCGGGAATTCCAGCCCCTTGGCGTTGTGCAGCGTCATCAGCGTGACGGGCGCGCTTTCGTCGTATGTGTCAACTTCCGCCACCAGGGCGGCGTGATCCAGGAAATCGGACAGCGATTCGCCGCGCGATTCGGCTTCGGCGGCGGCGGTGATCAGTTCGTCCAGGTTCTCCAGGCGCGCTTCGGAATCGGGTGTCCGCTCCTGCTCCAGCATTTTGCGGTAGCCGGTGCGCTCCAGCACGAAGCGGATCACCTCCGGCAGCGGGGACGCGCTGGCTACCAGCGAAATATCCTGCATCAGGTTGCGGAACAGCACCAGCGAGGACTGGGAACGGGTGGAAAGCCCGCGGTCGTCCACCACCCCCTGGACGGCGTCCCAGAGGCTCAGCCCGAGCTCGCGTGCGTGGCGCTCGATCTGTTCCACCGTGGTTCGGCCAATCCCCCGCGCCGGAGTGTTGACGATGCGCAGCAGGCTGGTGGAATCGGTCGAGGACATTGCCAGCCGCAGGTACGCCACCATATCGCGGATTTCCGCGCGCTGGTAAAAGCTGAAACCGCCGACCACCTTGTAAGCGCGCCCGTAACGCCGCAGCGCTTCCTCAAGCTGCCGCGATTGGAAATTGGTGCGGTAGAGCACGGCGACGTGGTCGTCGGGGTTGGCCGCCAGGTGCTTTTCGATCGTATCGGCCACGAACAGGGCCTCGTTCTCCGAGTCGAACCCCGCGTACAGGCCCAACAGGTCGCCGGCCGCCGCGTCCGTCCACAACTTCTTGCCTTTGCGCTCCTTGTTGTTCTCCACCACCCTGGAAGCCGCCGCCAGGATGTTCTTCGTCGACCGGTAATTCTGTTCCAGCCGGATCACCCGCGCGTTGGGATAGTCGCGCTCGAAATCGAGAATGTTGCGGATGTCCGCTCCCCGCCAGCTATAGATGGACTGGTCTTCGTCGCCCACCACGCATACGTTGCGCTGCTCTTCGGTCAGCAGGCGCATCAGTTCGTACTGGCTCCGATTAGTGTCCTGGTATTCGTCCACCATCATGTGGCTCAGGCGACGGTTCCAGGTCTGGCGAGTGGCGTCGTCGTGCTTCAGCAGACGCACCGCCTCCAGCAGCAGGTCGTCGAAATCCAGGGCGTTGGAATTGCGCAGCGTCTTTTCGTAGTCCTCGAATACCGCCGCCAGCGCCTCGGTCTGTTTGTTCACCGACTGCTTATAAAGATCGGCCGCGTTCTGATTGGTATTCTTCGCGTGGCTGATACCCGCCAGCGCGGAGCGGTATTGCATGAAATCCTTCTCGACCAGCCCCAGCGAACGGTAAGCCGATTTGACGATCGCCAATTGGTCGTCGTCGTCGTAAATGCTGAAGCGGCGCGTGAAACCGGGCCGGATGCGCGCCAGCGGTTCACCGTCGCTGCGCAGCAGCCGCACGCAGAAGGAATGAAACGTGGATACGCGCGGCGCGGAATCGAGCCGTGTGTCCGCCAGCAGCGCCGCAACCCGTTCGCGCATCTCGCCGGCCGCTTTGTTAGTGAAAGTTACGGCCAGGATGGCGGACGGCGGCACATGCCGGGAAACGATGATATGCGCGATGCGGTGCGTGATAACCCGCGTCTTGCCGCTTCCCGCCCCCGCGAGGATCAACAGCGGCCCTTCCGTACAACTCACCGCCTCACGCTGCTGCGCGTTGAGCCCTTTGAGATAATCCATCGGTGGGACTGGCCTATTTTATCATGCCGCGCTTAGTAACCCAATTTCTTGTCTACTAAATTGTCGAGCGGCTGGCCTTTCCGGAAGCGCTCGAAATTGTCGAGGAAGAGTTGCATGGCCCGCTCCAGCCAGTCCGCGGTGTGGTCGGCCGTGTGCGGCGAAACCAGCACGTTGTCCAGGCGGTAGAACGGGTGACCCTCCGGCAGCGGTTCGGTATCGAACACATCCAGCACCGCGCCGCGAATCTGGCGTCGGTCGAGCGCGCGCACCATGGCGGCTTCGTCGATCACCGGCCCGCGCCCGAGGTTGATCACTACCGCGGTTGCCTTCATCGCTGCGAACTCCCGCTCGCCGATCAGCCCGCGCGTTTCCGCGGTGAGCGGCGCCGCCACCAGAACGTAATCCGAAATCGCGATCATCTCTGCGGTGCGCTCCGGCGTGTAGATTCGCTCGGCGTAAGCATCCGCGGCGCCGGCCGGAAGCGCATGACGCTTCACCGCGACCACCCGCATCCCCATCGCTCGCGCGCGCGCCGCCACCTGGTGGCCGATATCGCCGTAGCCGATAATGCCCAACGTCTGGCCGGTAATTTCGACGATGTCGAACTGCTCCCACTTTCCCGCGGCCTGGTTGCGGATCATGCGGCCCAGGTCCTTAGCGAAGAATAAAATGCCCGCCAATGCGAACTCTCCCAGCGATTCGCTGAACACGCCCGTGGCGTTGGTGAGCGCCGCCGCGCTCTCCACCAGCTCCGGAAACAGCAGCCCATCCAGGCCGGCCCAGCGCGTGTGAACCCAGCGCACGCGCGGGCACATCCGAAAGACTTCGCGCAGCAGATCCCGGCTGCCCGACCAATTGAAGATGACGTCTGCGTCATCGGCCGCCCGCTCGAACGCTTCCACCTGTTCGCCCACCGCGATATTGGTTTCCGCCGGCAGTTGTTCCAGCATGGCAAGCTGTGGCTCCGTGGGATTCGCCAAAACCAGCACCGTAAGATCGCCCATGTGAAGCAAGCTATCACATGAGTCGCATTCGGCGCACGCGCCGCGCCATGTTAGCATGGTTTTTCCAACTACCTTGATTAAAGCCGTCAAAGGAACCAGGGACTTACTGCCCCCATTCACGGAAAACTGGAATGCCGTGGAGCGCGAGGCCAGGGCCGTGTTCCGCGCTTACAACTATGGCGAAATCCGCACCCCCATCCTCGAAGAGACGCAGTTGTTCGCGCGCGGCGTGGGCGCCGACACCGATATCGTCAACAAGGAAATGTACACCTTCGACGACCGCGACGGATCTTCGCTGACGCTGCGCCCGGAAAACACAGCTTCGGTGATTCGCGCCTATATCGAGCACCGGCTCGATCAGCGGCCGGGCGTGCAGAAGCTCTACTACATCGGCCCCATGTTCCGTCGCGAGCGTCCGCAGGCGGGCCGCTACCGGCAGTTCTATCAAATCGGCGCCGAAGCCATCGGCTCGGAATCTCCCGCGGTGGACGCGGAAGTGATCGAAATGGTGATCGAGATCCTCGGGCGCGCCGGGCTCACCGGTTTCGAGTTGCTGATCAACTCGGTGGGCGACCAGAATTGCCGGCCGCAGTACGTCGAGAAGCTGCGTACCGCGCTTGAGCCGGTGGCGGCGAGCCTGTGCGGCGATTGCCAGCGCCGCGCCGTGACCAATCCACTGCGCGTGCTCGATTGCAAAGTAGAAGCCGACCAGCCCATCATAGACAAGCTGCCCAATATTCTCGACCACCTGTGCGACGCCTGCCGCACGCATTTCGATGCGGTGAAGCGTCATCTGGACGACCGGGGCCTCGAGTACACCGTCCGCCCGCGCATGGTACGCGGTCTGGATTACTACATGCGGACCACTTTCGAAGTGGTGCACGGCGGGTTGGGCGCGCAAAATTCCGTGCTGGGCGGCGGACGCTATGACGGCCTCGCCGAATCGCTCGGCTCGAAGGTGCACTCGCCCGGCATCGGCTTCTCCATCGGCGAAGACCGGCTGGTGATGAGCGTGGCGGCCCGGGAATCGAGTGCGCTCGATCTGTGCATCGCCCCGCTCGGCGAGCCGGCGTTGCGCCACGCCGCGCTGCTGGCGCGCGATTTGCGGCGAGGCGGCGCGTCCGTGGAAATCGCCGAGGGCAAGCTCAAGCGCATCCTCGAGCTGGCCAACAAACTGGGCGCGCGCTTCACCCTGATCGTGGGCGATAACGAAATCAATGCCGGGCGTTACGCGCTGAAGGAAATGGCCACCGGCCGGCAGGAAGAAGTCACCCGCGACGAGATCGCTCCCAAGCTCGGCGCCGCGCGGAATTGAGCATCGATATGGAAACTTCCGTCACACTGGATTTTCTGGGCGACCTTCGCCGCACGCATTACTGCGGAACGTTGCGAGCCGCCGACGAAGGCAAAACCGTGGTCCTGATGGGCTGGGTGCATCGCCGCCGCGATCACGGCGGCGTCATCTTCGTCGACTTGCGCGACCGCGATGGCATCACCCAGGTCGTCTTTCATGAGGACGTCGGACCCGCCGTGCACAGCCGCGCCGAGCAGGTGCGCCCCGAGTACGTGATCGCCGTCGAGGGCAAGGTCGCGCTGCGCTCCGCCACCAACGTGAATCCGAACCTCCCCACCGGCGAAATCGAGGTTGTGGCTTCCAGCATCTGGCTGTTGAACGAATCCCGCACGCCGCCCTTCCCCATGGAAGAGCAGGTGGACGTCGCCGAGGACGCCCGCCTCAAATACCGCTACGTGGATTTGCGCCGGCCGCGCATGCAGCGCAATATCATTCTGCGCTCGAAGATCGCCTTCGCCATCCGCGAGCACCTGAATTCGGCCGGGTTCCTGGAAATCGAGACGCCCTTCATGACCCGGTCCACGCCGGAGGGCGCGCGCGATTACCTGGTGCCCAGCCGCGTGCAGCCCGGCACTTTCTATGCGCTGCCGCAATCGCCGCAAATCTTCAAGCAGCTTCTGATGGTGGGCGGCTACGAAAAGTATTTTCAGATCGTGCGCTGCTTCCGCGACGAAGACCTGCGCGCCGACCGCCAGCCGGAGTTCACGCAGATCGACCTGGAAATGTCGTTCCCCCAGCAGGAGCGCATTTTCGAGGTGATCGAGCCCATGCTGAAGAACGCGTGCGCCGTGGCCGGATTCGAGATCGCGACGCCGTTCCCGCGCATCACCTACGCGGAAGCCATGCGCAGCTATGGTAGCGACAAGCCCGACTGCCGCATCCCGCCCATGCACCCTGTCGAGGACCTGGCGCCGGAACTGGCGGCCGGTGGCCTGCCGCTGGTCGCCATCCACATTCCCGCGACCGGCGTCGCCAGCCGCAAGGAACGCGACGAGCTGAAAGCCTTCGGCCAGCAACTCGGCCTCCGCGTCTATGACGATTTCAAGCGCCTGGAACGCGACTACCCCGGGCCCATGGCGCACGTGCGCGAACGCACGGGAGCGCAGCAGAACGACCTGCTGGTGCTGGCCACCTGGGCCGGCGAGCCGAAGGGCCAGCTCCCCGAACGGACCGTCTACCAGGCCTGCGGCCAACTGCGGCTTTATTGCGCGCAGAAATTCAACGACCGCCACAAGCTGCTCGATCCGAAGAATTTCCAGTTCCTCTGGGTGGTCGATTTCCCCATGTTCGAGTGGGACGACGAAGAGAACCGCTGGAACGCCGCGCACCATCCCTTCACTTCCGTGCACGATGAAGACCTGGAAAAGCTCGTCTCCGATCCGGCACGCTGCCGCGCCAAGTCCTATGACGTGGTGCTGAACGGCACCGAGCTCGGCTCCGGCTCGATTCGTATCCACCGCCGCGACGTGCAGTCGAAAGTGTTCGCCGCGTTGGGCTTCAGCGACGAGGAAGCGCATCGCCGCTTCGGTTTCCTGTTGGACGCGCTGGAATATGGCGCGCCGCCGCACGGTGGAATCGCTCTGGGACTCGACCGCCTGGTGATGATTCTGGCTGGCGAGAGCTCCATCCGCGATGTCATTCCGTTCCCCAAGACCGCGCGCGGAACGGATTTGATGTGCGAGGCGCCTGCACCAGTGCCCGAGCGGCAGTTACGCGAGCTGGGCATCACCTTCCGGGGGAGTAAGTAAATCCTGGCGGCCCACGCGGCGCACGCACTCGTGCGTGCCGTGTCGAGACTGTTCTCGACACCCGGTCGGCGCTGCGCCCGGCGTCGGCAAGAGTGCCGACGCGGCACGCACGAGTGCGCGCGCCACGTCGGGACGTCGAGGTTATTTCCTAACCGGCCTTCAGGGCCGCGTGCTACTGCGGCCGCGCCGCCGCGGCTGCATCCAGAGAAACTAATTGCTGCCGCGCTGCGGCCGCATCGTTTGCGTTGGGCGCCAGCGCCAGATATGCCCGGAAGTACGTGGCTGCCTCGGCATTCTCGTTCTTCCCAAGCAAAATCAGCCCCAGCACAACGTTGAGCCTCGGAATCCTGTGTTCCTTGTCGATCTGCAGCCCTTGGCGTGCGGCGCGCTCGGCGACCTCCGTGTGATTCAGCCTGGCGTTGGCAACCGCGTTATACAGATATGCCCCTGGAAAGTCGTCGGGATCGAGCTGGATCCAGGCCCGGGAATACGCTTCGGAAGACGCCCAATCCTGCGTGTGGTCGGCCACCGTCGTCAGTCTCTCATAAGGCCTGACGTACTTGGGATCGCTCGCCAGCGCTTGCTTCCAGGCCTCATTGGCCCCGGGGGCGTCATTCCGTTTCTGGCGCAGCAGGCCGAGCTGATACCAGGCGATGGCGAACTTCGGGTAAGCCGTCACAGCTTTGGTGAGCTCGTCCGCCGCAGCGTCCAATTTCTGCTTCGCCAGCGCGTCGATTCCCCGGTCGTAGGCCTTGCGGGCGTTGGCCGGGGCCTCCAGCGTGGTCGCGCTCACCGTCAGGGCGGTGGCATGGGACAGTGAATGTAGCGTGATGACGCCGAGGCGGCCATCGTCGGAACGGCTCTTCACGGCGATACTGACCAGCTCCGACCGATAGCCCGCCAGCACGGCCTGCAGTTCGCAATCGCGTAGAGCGGCGACCACCGGCATGTAGGTCCCCGTTGAAACGCCGATGGGAGTCGTGAGATCGCTCGGTGGCGTGCTGTTTTGGGTCGCATCCGCCTGCCCCGCGTCATTCCCGCCGGCGGTCACCTGGAAAGAGAAGCGCCCCTTGGCGTCGGTCCAGGTTTCAAAATGAGATTGGCCATTGCACACCCGGTTGATGGCAACCGGCTCGGGAGGCGCGGATGCATCATCGAGCTTCACCTGGCCCGAGAAAAAAATTGCCTTCTCGTAACTCTGCCTCATCGCCATTTCGACCGACTGACCGTGCGCCGCCATGCCGGCCAACATCACGACCGAAAATGCACCAATTCGATTAGCCATACCGCCTCCAAGCGCAATTGATACAATTATGCGCCTACCTGCCGCCAAAAGAAACGGGCCCGTGTCAAATGTTACGCCGGCGTTCGAAACCGCCGGGTTTAAGGGATCACGCGCAGGCTCTCGCCGGGAAACTCGACGAGCCAGCTCTTGTTATCGCCGAGCGCCGCGAACTGGCTGAGCGAGAGTTCGGCCACGATGGGGCCGGCGAATTCCAGGCGCACCGATTGCGCTCGCCCGGCGACGCGGACCAGCTCCGCTGGGATCACATTCGGCGCCGGCGGCGAATCTGCGCGGCGCGGGCGCACCGCCGCGGCGCGGATGGCCACCCATACACGGTCGCCGCGCAAATGGCCGGGAAGATAAGGCACGGTGAGCGAGAAGCCGCCGAATTCCAGACGGCTCAGGTTGGCGGCGCGATCGAGCGTGGCAATCGTGCCTTGCCAGAGATTCTCGTAGCCGGCCAGGCGCGCGGCTTCGACCGTGGCCGGTTGGTCCAGCACAATCCGCGGCGTGCCGCGCTGCACAATGTGCCCGCGATCGAACAACGCCATTTCCGAAGCCGCCGTGCAAGCCAGATCGAGCTCGCGCGCAGCCATCAGGATCGGGCCGCGGAAATGGGTGCGGATCAAGTCGAAAAGCGCGCCATCGATGCCGGCATCGTCGGCCAGCAGCAGTCCGGGCCCGCCGATCAGCGCACGGGCGATCGAGCAGCGCAGCCGCTCTGCTGCGTCGGCTTCGGCCGGCCGCAGCGCGGCCGATTCGGCTAGTGTGAATTGCTCGATAGCTTCGGCCACGCGGCGGTGGCGCTCCAGGCGCGGAAACCGGCGCGCCGCGAACTCCAGGTTCTGCCGCAGCGTTCGATGGGGAAACAGCGAATCGGTTTGCGAAACGTAGCCGCAGCCGCGGCGGACCAGGGGCAGATCGACGCGCGCCTGGCCATCGAACAGAATGGCATCGTCCAGCAGGATGCGGCCCTCATCGGGCGTGGCCAGGCCGGCCACCATTTCGAGGAGCAGCGTCTTGCCCGCGCCCGCCGGCCCGATCAGCGCCGTGATGCCCGCGCCGAGGCTGAAATCGGCCTCCAGCGTGAATGCCTCCGAGACCTTTTTTTTGACGCGAATGCCGGTCATCGCCCGCCCTGCCGTTCCACGGGGGTTCCGGTCTCGCGCCGCAGCCATAGGGCCAGCGCGTTGCCGGCCAGAGCTGTCAACAAAATGGCGCCGGCGGGCGGAGCGCTCAGCCGGCCGCCGATCCACAGCGCCACCGCAACCTCTAGCATGGTCTCCGCAAACACGTCCGCCGCCGCTCGAAGCGCGGCCGGGCCGTCGAGCGGCAGCGCCAGCGTCCAGAAGATGCGCAGGTCGGAAGCGCCGGTCATGCGCGCGGCTTTCACATAGCCGGGATTGAGGGATTGAAAAGCGGTGCGGCAAGCCGCTAGCGTGTAGGGAACGGCGCGCACCAAGCCTGCCGCAACCGCCACCGGCCAGGTGAACGCGGGCACCGCCAGCGCCGCAATGATCACCGCCGGAACGCTCGCGAGAAACCGCGCGAGCAGCGTGACTGCCGGCCAGTTCCGGCGCGCCAGCCACCACGCGGGCCACGGCGCCACCACCAGCGCCAGGACGCTCACCATCAGCGCCACGCGCAGGCCGAGCCACAACGGCGACCAATCGGCTGTCATCAAGGACCTTCAATTATAGCGGCCGGAAGCGGGCGCTGAAGTGGCGCAGAAACGGCGGCTCCTCGGCGATCTCCAGGCCGCGTATGTCGCCCTTACGGGCGTTCACTTCCAGCACCGCTTCCACCACGTAGTCGATATGGCTCTGCGTGTAGACGCGGCGCGGAATCGCCAGCCGCAGCAGCTCATGCCGCGCCGCCGCGCCGAACATCACCGAGCCGATCTCGACAGACCGTATCCCAGCGTGCCGGTAAAGTTCCACCGCCAACGCCTGGCCGGGAAACTGGTGCGCCGGGATGTGCGGCAGCATGCGGGCTGCGTCGATATAGATGGCGTGGCCGCCGGGAGGCTCGACGATCGGCACGCCGCGGTCGGCGATGTGGCGGCCCAAGTAACCCGTGGAAGCGATCCGGTAGCGCAGGTAATCGGGATGGAGGATTTCCTCCAGGCCCACCGCGATGGCATCCAGGTCGCGGCCGGCCAGCCCGCCGTAAGTCGGGAAGCCCTCGGTGAGAATTAAGAGGTTGGTTTCCTGCTGCGCCAGGCGGTCGTCATTGGTGCAGAGGAAGCCGCCGATATTGGCGAATGCATCCTTCTTGGCGGAGAACGTGCACCCATCGGCCAGCGAAAACATTTTCTGCGCGATCTGCTTCGGCGTCCAATCCACATACCCGGCTTCGCGCTCGTGGATGAACCAGGCGTTCTCGGCGAACCGGCAGGCGTCCAGGTAGAGCGGAATGCCGTGCCGCGACGCCACCCGTTTCACCGCTTCGATATTCGCCATCGAGACCGGCTGGCCGCCGCCGGAATTGTTGGTGATGGTGAGCATTACCAGCGGAATCTTCTCCGCGCCTTCGCGCTCGATGAGAGCTTCCAGCGCCGCGGCGTCCATGTTGCCCTTGAAATCGAGGCGCGCCTGGGTATCGGCAGCCTCCGGGATGGGCAGGTCCACGGCGCGGGCGCCGGTGAATTCGATGTTGGCGCGGGTGGTATCGAAGTGCGTGTTGGAGGGTACGACATGGCCCGGCTTGGTCAGCACAGTGAAGAGGATGCGCTCCGCGGCGCGGCCCTGGTGCGTCGGAATGATGTGGCGAAAGCCGGTCAATGCTTCCGCCACCCGCCGCAGGCGGAAGAAGCTCTCGCTGCCCGCGTAGGATTCGTCGCCGCGCATCACCGCCGCCCATTGTTCGGTCGACATGGCCGAAGTGCCGGAATCGGTGAGCAGATCGATCAGGATGTGACGGGCTTCGATCAGGAAGAGGTTGTAGCCGGCCGCTTCCAGATAACCTTCGCGCTCTTCCCGGCTGGTGTAAGTGAGCGGTTCGACGCTCTTGATGCGGAACGGTTCGATGATAGTGCGCACGACAGTATTATTCCACCCGGCGGCATGCGCCGCGCCTGAACCCGCTGCGTTCTCGACCTCCGTCAGTTACTGCTGCGGCAGGAAGGGAACCGAGATCTGCTGGGTCCACGCCGCTCCGGTTGCGTCCCGGCCGTTAAACACCATCAGCACCGTGGACGGCACGTTGATGTTCCCCGCCTTCAAATTTGCGGCAAGCGTGCCGTGCGCGGCGAGCGCGGTACTGCCGAAAAACTTCGCGATCGAGGTCGTGAAGCTCACCCCGTCGAAAGTGAACCCGGTCAGGGTCGTGGATATTCCGGAGGTATCGCTCAATTGGACGGTGAAAGAGAAGGTGGCGCCATTCGCATCCGGCGCCTGCTGGTAGACCGGATTCGGCGTCACCGACACCACCACTTGGGAGGTCGCGGGATTACCCACGGTGATGGTCGCCGATGCCGAGGAAGGACCGAACGTGGGGCTGCCCCCGTAGTTAGCCTGAACCGTGTTGTCGGCCGTCACCAACCGGCCGCCGGAAACCGTGATGGACGCGGTGGAGCTTCCTCCGGACCCCGCCAGCATCGCGGTGCCCAGCATCTCGCTCCCCAGCGTGAAGGAAACCGGCCCGGTGGGCGACCGCGTGCCGCTCGCAGCTTGCACGGTAGCGGTCAGCACCGCGGACCCGCTCGCCACGATAACGGCCGGGTTCACAGTTAGCGTTGTGGTGGTGGGGATAACCGGAATGTTGCCCCATACGGTGATCAGGTTGTACGCGTCCACCGATCCCAGGCCCGTCACAAGGTCGTAACCCGGGCCGGCCGTATACCCAAAGCTGCCGACGCCACAGTTCGGCGTCTGGCACGGAGCGATGGTGACTCCCGAGGAACCCGCACCGGCCGCACTCCCAGACCCGGCGTTGACACATTCCGCTGTATTCGGCACGCATGGAACGATGTTGTTCCCTGTGGTGATATCGTGAAAAACTCCGGACTTGCCGGACGCTGCCATGCTGTACAATTTCGGGTTGATGTTGCCCAAGCCGGCCTTCGTTTGCACCCCGTTCTGCACCAGGTACTGATTGAGCACAGCGATCATTCCGGCGAAACAAGGCGTTGCGACCGACGTGCCGCCCACGCCAGCGGTCGCCCCCCCAGTAACGATGATGTAGGGGTCGTGGGCGTTCGACGCGGCCAGGGCGACATCGGGCACATCGCGCACGCCGTCGTTGGGAACACCGGGACCGGTTTGCCACGCGGGCTTCTTGTAAAACGCACTCAGGCCGCCGCCGCTGGCCGCAAGTCCCCCGCTTGCCACTGTGTCGTTCCACGCCGTCTCGGGGATATAGGATAGCGCCGAGCCACCATAGAGCCCGTTGGCGCCACTCCAATAGCTGCCGCTTCCTTCGTTGAATTCCGTCCCGCCCACCGCGGTGACCTCGGGAACGCTGGCGGGAAGGCTAACTCCCAGACCCTGGGTTGAAACGGCGACTTGATAATCGCAGCCTGCCGGACCCGAATCGCCCGATGCAGCCAGCCAGGTAATTCCCAGCGCATTGCCTTTCTGCGCCTCCACCTCATAGTAGTAAAGGCCCAGCCGCTCGATTCCCACCTGGTATTCGCACAGCCCAAAGCTCTCGCTAATCACCGGCCCCAGGTTGTTGTCGATCGCATAGTAAGCCGAGTAGGTTGCGTCTTCGCTGTAAACGTAGACCAGCGTCGCCCATCGAGCCACCGCGCCGGCCCATTCCAGATCCAAGTCCGCCTCAACTTCGTTGTCGCTATCGATCCCCGGGTAGGTGCCAGCGGGAACCATCTGAATGGTGGTTAAGGGAAGGCCCCAACTGCTGCGGAACAATGCGATGTCCTTGGGATTGATGTCGCTCTGTCCGACGATCACAATGCTCTGTCCCGCGCCCGTGTATCCGTAGTCATACGAAGGGACAAGACCGTAAATAGTCGCGAAGTCGTCCGGCAGCAGGTAGTGGCTTCCGTCAGCCGCGGTATAGTTTGGCAGGGCTTGCTTCCGCGGCGCCCTCGGGTGAAAGTCGTGCAGTCCCAGGACACCGGCCACCATGGGCTCGATGGCCGCCGGCAGGGACAACTCGGTCGAGTTCGCGAAGTGAGTTTCGGCGCCCACCTGGTAGCGGTGGATTTCGGTGTGCAGTGCAGCCTGCACCTGGCTGGCGGTGCCGCTGAAACTGATGAAGTCGCGGCCGCGCGCCGTGTACTCGACGGCGAAGCCCTGGGAGCGCAACCAGGCGGCGACCTTGTCCAAATCCGCGGCACTCGTGCCGAACCGGTCGGCGTAGGCCTCCGGCGTCAACCAGTTGTGGAAGTTCGGCGATGCGGGATCCTGCTGCTCCGCCAGCAACTGTTCCAGCGCGGCTTGCTGGGAGGCGGACGGCTTCAGCATCAGGGTGATGTTGCCGAGCCGGAAATCGGGTTCCACCGCGCCACGATCGTACCGCGGCCGCGCCTGAGGAGAAACGCTGCCTCTGACGGCTACCGAACGGCGGGCATCGATCGCAGTGGTGATGCGATCCTGCTGGGCCGGCAACACGGAAGCGAACAAGCCGGCAAAGAGTACGGTGAGGACACTACGGCACGATGGCATGACTCGTTGTACCGCTCAAGGCAAGGTGGTGTCCATTACCAAAAGGTTCACAGCTCGATATACCCGGAAGGTAAGCGGGGCGGCGGCGAGAGCGCGCGCTTTCCTGCCCCCGCGCGAAACAACAGCGGGAGGAAATGGCTGGAGCCGGAGGCGCGCGCTGCCGCCTCCGGGCGTGCTCTTGTGGGACAGATCTGTCCCACGGCGAAGCGCTAAGTTATTGAAAACAATAAAAACCAGTGATAAAAAGTGGGCCAATCGTGCCCACGGGGGCCCGGTTGGCCCAAACGAGCGGGCCGCCCAAAACAGCTTACTTCCTGATCTCACTGTGGCACACGAAGGCGGGCAGGTGCGGTGTCCCGATCGGGGACAGAGGGTGTAAGGGCTGTGGGGACAACGGGTTGAGGGAATTTGCGGGAGCGGTGAATGGGGATGGGTGGGGAGCTGAGCGCACCGCGAATTGATGGCTACATGTAGCATGCCGGGCAAGCTAAAGCATGCCCTACCAACGGCTGCCTGTGGTACGCTGAATTTCTCATCGAAATCCTTATGCGGAATGTTGTCATCATCGGTTCGGGGTGCGCGGGGAATACGGCGGCTATTTACGCGGCGCGTGCGAATCTGAAACCAATCGTGGTTAGTGGCCACGAGGCGGGCGGGCAGCTCTCGATGACCACGCTGGTGGAGAATTTTCCCGGCTTCCCGGAAGGTATCAACGGTCCGGAGCTGGTCGAGAACATGAAGCGGCAGGCGGAGAACTTCGGCGCGGAGTATGTCCACGGCGCGGTGCTCGATACGGATTTTTCGGCGCGGCCGTTCCGCCTCAACATCGAAGGCGAGTGGACGGAAACGCGGACTGTGATCATCGCCTCGGGCGCCTCGGCGCGGTGGTTGGGCCTGGAATCCGAGCACAAGCTGATTGGGCACGGCGTCAGCTCCTGTGCCACCTGCGACGGCTTTTTTTACCGCGGGAAGAAGATCATGGTGGTGGGCGGCGGCGATTCGGCGATGGAGGAGGCCAACTTCCTCACGCGGTTCGGCAGCGAAGTCGCTCTCGTGCATCGGCGCGGCGAGTTCCGCGCGTCCAAGATCATGCTGGATCGCGCGCAGCACAATCCGAAGATCAAATTCCTCCTCAATACGGTGGTGGAAGAAGTGCATGACGCGTCGAAACACCTGGTCACCGGCGTACGCCTGCGGAACGTCAAGACCGGCGAGGTGTGGGAGCAGGACGTAGATGGCTTTTTCGTCGCCATCGGGCACATCCCCAATACCAAAATCTTCAAGGGGCAAATCGAAACCGATGCCGAGGGGTACATCCTCTCGCACGGCGGCGCGCGCACTAATATTCCGGGTGTTTTCCACGCCGGCGACGTGCAGGATCGTACTTACCGGCAGGCCATCACGGCTTCGGGGGCGGGTTGCATGGCGGCGATCGAAGTCGAACGGTTTCTGGAAGCGGAAGGACTCTGAACATGATCGAGCGCATACACGCTGCGGGCGCGCCCGCGCCGCGTGGCCCCTATTCGCCGGCGGTGCGCGCGGGCGATACCATCTACGTTTCCGGCCAGGTCCCCATCGACCCGATCACCGGGCAGATCGTCACAGGCGATGTGCAGGTGGAGACGCGGCAAGTGCTCACCAACATCCGCAACATTTTGGCCGGCTGCGGGGCATCGCTGGCGGATGTGGTGCGCTGCGCGGTTTACCTTACCGACGCCGCGGATTTCAAGGCGATGAACGAGGTGTACGCGGAGTTCTTCGGCGAGGCGAAGCCGGCGCGGACCACCGTGGTGGTTGCCGCTTTGCCGCTGCCCGGCGCCAAGGTGGAGATTGACGCCATCGCCTATCAGCCGAGCGCGGCGCGGCGGGGCTGATCTCGGGAGAACATACGCCCGCAAGCGGGCGTTGGCAAGCTGAAGCGTGCCCCACCGGTGATAGACTCACTCAGGAGGTAACCCATGCTGACTCGAAGAGCGCTGTTGGAACTGGCAACCGTGGGCGCGGCCGCCGCGGCTGTTCCTCCGGCCAATCCGCCGTTTACTCTGCCGAAGCTGCCGTACGCGTACGACGCGCTGGAACCGTATATTGACGCGCAGACCATGCAGATCCACCACGACAAGCATCACCAGGCGTATGTCGATAACTTGAATAAAGTTGTGGCCGCCGAGCCGGCGCTGGCCGGCATGACCGTGGACGAGCTTTTGCAACGGCTGGACACGCTGCCGGCCGCGGTTCGGACAGCGGTGCGCAACCAGGGCGGGGGACACGCCAACCACTCACTGCTATGGGAAACGCTGGCTCCGGCGGGCAAGGGCGGCAAGCCGGGTGGGCGCCTGGCGGCCGCGCTCGATCAGGCGTTCGGCGGCGTGGATGGCTTCGTGACCAAGTTGCAGGCTACCGCGCTGGGCGTGTTCGGCAGCGGCTGGGCGTGGCTATCGCTCGATGCGGCTAACAAACTTTCGCTCGATCCGGCCGCCAACCAGGACAGCCCGCTGCTGGCTGCGCGGCGTCCGCTGCTGTGCGTGGATGTCTGGGAGCACGCCTACTACCTCAAATACCAGAACCGGCGCGCCGAGTATCTCAAGGCCATCCCCAACGTGATCAACTGGGATTACGTGACGGCGCGGTATGAGAAGCTGGCGGGGTGAAGCGGCAGCGCGAGCGGGCAACTGGGCGACAGAGCGTGCAGGATGCGAGAAGGGCCGTGCGCCCGGTTCAATTTTTCATGATGCGTGCAGTACAATAAGGGTGTTGCTGGCCTAGCGATTGCGTTGCTATCCACAGGCTCGGCGAAGAGAGGCAATTGTGTCCCCACAAGAAAGAGCGCTTATTCTTCGCGAGGCTCAGCCAAATTCGTGGATTGCGCTTTCCGAAGACGAATCTCGGGTTGTTGGGCGTGGATCTACTTACGCCGAAGCTGTGAAGGCAGCGGAATGTGAAGGCGTCGAAGATCCGGTCCTAGTCAAAACACCCGACGAGTGGCTGCCACTCGTCCTTTAATTGCACTTTCCTTACAAGGTTTTCCCAATCAGTAAGCCGCAGCCAGGATTCCGGAATGAGAAGGAGTCCTGGGTTCCCGTACTGAATGTGTCACTGATGATCGGCCATAGTCCCACACGAAAATTTGAAGCGATTGTGGATTCAGGCTCTCCCTCATGCCTGTTTCACGCGGACATTGGAAAGGCGCATGGGCTGAGGGTCGAGGAAGGGGACGAAGGGCCGCTCGGTGGAGTAATTGGCGGAGCAAGGGGTCTTGTCTACTACCATCGCGTCAAGCTGATGGTTGCCTCGCAGATCATTCCGATATCGGCTGGGTTCTCGGCTCAGCTATCCGTCGCGGCAATCCTCGGAAGACATGGTTTTTTCGAACACTTCAAGGTCGTTTTCGATCCGTCCAGCAATCCTCCGGGGCTGACGATCGAACGGATCTATCGAGCCTGAATGCCGCTTCGGTCCGACCATCCCCACCCGATGACCTGCTGCAACTCCGCCCGTTAGAATGGGAATAGTGCCGGTTCCATTTCGTTCTTTCGTGCTGGTGTCGCGCGAGCAGATCGCGCGCAATTATCGCAACGTCCGCTCGGTGGTTGGCGCCGGAGTGGAGGTTTTGGGGGTGGTGAAGGCCGATGCGTACGGCCACGGCGCCATCGAGGTCGCGCGGGTACTGGTCGCCGAAGGCGCGCGCTGGCTGGCGGTGAGCTCGGTGGATGAAGGCGCGACCCTGCGCGCCGCCGGCGTGGTTGCGCCGCGGATTCTGGTGATGGGCGGGTTTCTGCCGTTTGAAGAAGCGGCGCTGATCGAGCACGATCTCACGCCGGCGGTGCACTCGCTGGCGCAGATGCGCGATCTCGACCGGCTCGCGGCGGCGGCCGGAAAGCCGGTGCGCTATCACCTCAAAATCGATTCCGGGATGGGACGCCTGGGCACACGCGCTTCGGGGGCGGAAATCGTAGCGGCTCTGGCGGCGACGCCGCACGCGCAACTGGAAGGACTGATGACGCACTTCGCCTCGGCGGCCGACTACAGCAGCACGCAGACCGCCGATCAACTGGCTTACTTCGAGAGAATCGCCGCAACCATCGAGCTCGCCGGCCACCGCGGCCTGCGGCTGCACACTTCGAGCACCAATGCGATCGCGTACGGGCGTGCAAGCTCCGGCCACAACCTGGTGCGCGCCGGCCACGCGCTTTACGGGTACGTTTCTCCGGCGCGCGGGGAAGCGCCAGCGCAGCGCCTCGATGTTCGGCCGGCGCTCACCTGGAAAGCCAGGCTGCTGGCGGTCAAGGAGTTGCCGGAGGGCGCGCTGGTCGGTTACGGCGGCACGTTTCGCACGCCGCGGGCGATGCGGATCGGCGTGCTCGGCGCCGGTTACGCGGATGGCATCTTCCACCGGCTCTCGAACCGCGGCCAGGTGATCGCCGGTGGCAAGCTTACGCCCATCCTGGGGACGATTTCGATGGACCTCACCACCATCGACCTCAGCCACACCAGCGCGTTGGGCCCGGGCGACGAAGTGACCCTACTCGGCCAAGAAGGCGAGGCGCGGCTGGACGCGCAGCAGATCGCGCGTGTGGCAGGCACGATCTCTTACAACATTCTGTGCAGCATCAGCGCGAGGGTGCGCAGGGTTTACGTGTGACGAGACCTTCGACCGGCAGATTCGGTTTTGTCGACAAGAACCGGCTCGGTTGAAAATCACGCCGCGCGGCGGGAAGAAAGCCGAGATGACTCTCGGCTCTGCAGCCTGGACAGGCCGCGCCACGGTGCTCGGTTTCATCTCCTTGGGAGGGCCGCGGGCCCTGGTTACTCCTTATGGTCGCGGCTCCGAAAGGAGGCAGTGCGCAGTTCAAAGAAAACGCGCCCGCAAGCGGGCGTTGGCAAGCTAAAGCGTGCCCTACCGATGCTAGTCCAGCGTCTTATGGAAGCGCAGCGCGCTTAACGTCAGCACGGTGGCGCCGAACACGGTCAGGACCAGCATCTGGGGCCAGAGCACGGTTACGCCCACGCCCTTGATAAACACGCCGCGCACGATTTCCATGAAGTAGCGCAGCGGGTTGAGGTAGGTCAGGTATTGCACGGCTACCGGCATGTTGCGGATGGGGAAAGTGAAACCGCTCAACATGAATGCCGGCGTGGTGAAGAAGAACGACCCCATGTTGGCCTGCTGCTGCGTGCGCGAGATGGTGGAAAGAAACAGGCCGGCGCCCAGCGCGGTCATCAGGAACAGCGCGGCGCAGAACATCAGCAGGAGGAAATTGCCGCGAAAGGGAATATGGAAAATCAGCATGGCGGCCAGCGTCACGATCACCATGTTCACCATGCCGACAATCGCGAAGGGAATCGTCTTGCCGAGCATCAGCTCGATGGGCCGTAGCGGCGTCACCATCAATTGCTCCATGGTGCCGATTTCCTTTTCGCGGATGATGGCCTGGGCGGTCAGCATCAGCGTGACCATCAGCAGAATATTGGCCGCCACGCCGGGCACGAAGTAGTTGCGGCTGCGCAGGTCCGGATTGAACCAGACCCGCGTGTCGGACGCCACCTGGCCCAGTTGGCGGCGCACCGCCAGGCCGGGGCCGCGAATCACAAGGTTGATAGTCTGCTGGTTCTTACGCTGAGCCGGGGAAACGTCGGTGGCAAAATCGTTGATCACCTGGCCGGCGTAGGCCGAGACCAGAGAGGCGGTGTTGGAATTGGTGCCATCGAGCAGCACCTGCACCTGGGCGGTGCGCCGCTGGGCGAGGTCGCGCGCGAATCCCGGCAGCACCCGCACCACGGCGTGCACTTCGCTGCGGTCGAGGAGGCGCTGCACGTCCTGTTCGCTTTCGGCGATGGCCGTCACCTGGAAACGGCCGGATCCCTGAAACCGCGCCTCGAGCGCCCGGCTTTCCGGGGTATGATCCATGTCCATCCAACCGATGCGCGCATTGTCCACGTCCAGCGTCACCGCGTAACCAAACACCACCAACTGGATCAGCGGAGGCAGGAACAGCAGCATGCGCATGCGCGGCTCGCGCCACACCTGAAAGAATTCCTTGCGCAGCATCACGCCGATTCGTTCCCACATACTTATGCCACTTTCTGCTTGCTCAGCTTTCGCGCCGCCAGCCAGAACACGAGCGCGCCGAAGATTACCAGGAACAGCATCTGGTCCCAGATGACGCTTATGCCGACGCCTTTCAAGAACAGCGACTTGAGGATCGACACAAAATAACGCGCCGGCACCACCACGCTGAGCACCTGGATCACTTTCGGCATGGTATCGATGGCGAAGACAAAACCCGACATCAGAAAGCCGGGCAGGAACGTACTCAGCATGCCCATCTGATAGGCCTGCACCTGCGACCGGCTGCCCGCCGAAATGAAAATGCCCCAACACAGCACGCCGAACAGGAACAGGCAGGTGGAAACGGTCAGCAGGAGAATGCTGCCGCGGAACGGCACGGCGAACACCGTCACACCCACGATCAGCGCGATCACGGAATCCACCAGGCCGACCGCAAAGTAGGCCAGCATCTTGCCGAGCAGCATTTCCGCCGGACGCAGCGGGGTGGAAAGAAGCTGCTCCATAGTCCCCAATTCCCACTCGCGGGCGATGGTCAGCGACGTCAACTGGCCCGCCAGGATCATCAGGATTACCGCGATCAGTCCCGGCACCACGTAGTTCTTGGATTCGAGCGAACTGTTGTACCAGACGCGCATCCGGGCGTCTATCACCGGCGGCGGAGGCGGCGCCACGGCGCGCACGCGCACGCGGGCGGAATACATCTGCACGATGCTCTCGGCGTACCCGATGGCGATCGAGGAAGTGTTCGAATCGCTGCCATCCACCAGCAGTTGCACTTCGGCGCCGTGCCCGGATTCGAGGTCGTGTCCGAAATCGCGCGGAATCACGATGCCGATCAGGATCCTGCTGAAGTTGATGCCGCGCTCGATTTGCGAGTAGCCGCCGGCGAATCCTTTGATGTCGAAGAAACGCGAGCCCTGGAACTGCCGCACCAGGTCGCGGCTGGCGGAGGTGCCGTCCTGATCGTACACCAGGGCGGGGATGTGATCCACGTCCAGGCTCAGCGCGTAGCCATAAAGCAGCAGCATCATCACCGGCATGGCCAGCGCCAGCAGCAAACTGCGGCTGTCGCGCGTGATGTGGTGCAGTTCCTTGACGAACACCGCCCTGGTGCGCCGGAAGCTCACGCGACCCTCCGCTCTTCGCCTTCGATCATCGAGACGAATACGTCTTCGAGCGATGGCAGAATCTTCTCCAAGCGGCGGACCTCGATGCCGGCCGCGGCCAGTTTGCGCCGGATGCGTTCGGCGGTGGCGTCGGGGTCGTCCACGGTCACGTGCAGGCCTCCGCCGAACACCGCGACAGCCACCACGCCGGGCAGCTCTTCGAGCGCGCGCATGGTTTCGAGCGGCTGCGAGCTATCGAGGCGCAGCAGGCTATGCGCGCTCGCGTGGTGGCGCAGTTCGGCCGGCGTGCCGAGCGCGATCACCTTACCGCGATGCATCAGCGCCAGCCGGTTGCAGTATTCGGCCTCGTCCATGTAGTGGGTGCTGACCAGGATGGTGTGGCCGGTGTTCGAGAGGCCGCGAATCAGGTCCCAGAACACGCCGCGCACGATCGGGTCCACGCCGGAGGTCGGCTCGTCGAGAAACAGGATGGGAGGATCGTGGAGGATGGCGCAGCCGAGCGCCAGCCGCTGCTTCCAGCCGCCCGAGAGCGATCCGGTCAGCGCGGAGCGGCGCTCGGCGAGCCGCGCCATTTCGAGCACGTAGTTCTTGCGCGCGCTGCGCCGCTCCCGCGGCACGCCGTACAGGCCGGCAAAAAAGTCGATGTTCTGCTCCACCGTCAAATCGTCGTAGAGCGAAAACTTCTGCGACATGTACCCCAAGTTGCGCCGCACCTCTTCGGGATCTTTGGCAACGTCGATGCCGTTCACCAGCGCCACCCCGGAGGTGGGCGTGATCAGCCCGCAGAGGATTCTGATGGTGGTGGATTTGCCGGCTCCGTTCGGCCCCAGGAAGCCGAAGATCTCGCCCCGCGAAACCTCCAGCGACACATGGTCCACAGCCACGAAATCGCCGAACGTTTTCACCAGATCGCGCGTCTCGACCGCCCAGCCGCTCATTTGGCCTCCAGCGCCTCGGCGGCGTGCACGCTGTTGACGAACACGCCCTCCAGGGTTTCCACGCCGGCCTGGCGCTTCAGCGCTTCCGGCGTATCGCAGCGGATCAGACGCCCTTTGTACATCAGGCCGACGCGGTTGCAGCGCTCGGCTTCATCCAGGTACGCGGTGGTCATCAGAATGGTGATGCCGTCTTTCAGCAACTGGTAGAGGATGGCCCAGAAATCCCGCCGGGAAAGCGGGTCGACGCCGTTGGTCGGTTCATCGAGAAACAGGATTTGCGGGCGGTGCAGCAGGGTGCACATGAGCGCCAGCTTCTGTTTCATGCCGCCGGAGAGCTTGCCGGCCTGGCGCTGGCGGAATGGCTCCATACGGGTCATGCGCAGCAGGTCCGCACTCAAGGTGGCCCGCTCGGTGCCCACAATGCCGAATAGGTCGGCGTAGAAATCCATGTTCTCCTGGACGCTGAGGTCCTGATAAAGCCCGAACCTCTGCGCCATGTAACCGATGTGGTCTTTGACGGACTGCGATTGGCGCGCCGCGTCAAAGCCAGCGACGCGGGCGCTGCCTTCGGTGGGATCGAGCAGCCCGCAGAGCAGGCGCAGCGTGGTGGTTTTGCCAGCGCCATCCGGTCCCACCAGGCCGAAGATTTCGCCCGGGGCCACCGACAAATCCAGATGGTCCACCGCCGTCAGATCGCCGAAGCGGCGGGTGAGGCCGGTGGTTTCGATGATGGGCTGCATGGGCTGCATTTTCGAGCTTTGGCTTAGGACTCGTTACGCAAGAACCGGACCAACCGCTTCCGAAGAAAAGCCGAGACGACTCTCGGCTCAGCAGGCTTGACAGCCCGCGCCACGGGGCTCCCTTTACTCCAACACAATCTCCGCATCGGCCGGCATGTTCGATTTCAGTTCTTGCCGGGGATTGTCCACGTCGATTTTGATGCGGTACACCAGCTTCACCCGCTCTTCCTGGGTCTGGATCTGCTTGGGGGTGAACTCGGCCTCAGCGGAGATGAAGCTGACCCGCCCGTCGTAAACCTTGCCGGGATAGGAATCCGTGGTGATGCGTACCTTGGACCCCAGCTTCACCTTGCCCAGATCGGTTTCGTTGATGTAAGCGCGCAGCCAGGGATGCCCGATGTCGCCCACCGTGACGACGGTTGCGCCGGCGGCCAGCACTTCACCCACGTCGGCGGATTTCACCAGCACCACGCCATCCACCGGCGATACCGCCAGCGTGTCGGCAAGCTGCGCGTCCACCTGCGCGAGATTTGCCTTGGACCGTTCGATTTCGGCGCTCCGCGTGGCCAGCTCCTGTTCCCGGCGCTTCAGCTCGAGCCCGTTGGCCTCCGCCATTTTGAGCGCGCCGCGCGCGTGTTCCACCTGCGCCGCGGCGCCGTCCACCTGCTCGACCCTGGGTCCGGCGAATACCAACGCCGCGCGCTGGTTGGCCTGCTTCAACGCCGCGTCGGCGCTTTGCCAGTGGTTGCGGAATTCGTCGTACTGGGAAGCGGAGATGTCGTCGTCCTTGAACAGCGTCTGCGCGCGGTCCCAATCTTTCTTGGCGCGATCGAACTCGGATTGCGCCGCATCGACGGCAGCCTTGGCTTCCTGAATCTCCTGCGGACGCGAGCCGTTCTTCAGCTCCGCCAGGCGGGCTTCGGCGGCGGCGAGGTCGGCGCGCCGCTGCTGGATGTCAGCCGCCAGCGTCTCGCGTTCCCAGGCGAGCGAAGTTGCCGCTTGCGCCAATTGGTCCTGCGAGGAGGACAAGCCGGCGGCGCCGCTGTCGCGCTGCGCCGTCAGTTGGTCGCGGTCCAGGCGCGCGATCAATTGCCCCTTCTTCACCAGGTCGCCCTCATCCACCGTGCGCTCGATGAGCCGCCCGGCGGTCTTGAAGCCGATATTGACTTCGGTGAGCTCGATGTTGCCGGAGACGACGATCCGGCCGCTCGAATCCCGCCCCGATCCGTGAAACGCATAAACCGCTACTCCGGCCGCAACCAGCACCACCGCCAGCGGTATCAGTATCTTTTTCATGGAATGCTTCTCCGCATATTGCCCATGGCCTGCGCCAGGTCGATGCGCGCCACGTTGTAGTTGTAGAGCGCCTGAGTCTCGTTGTCGCGCGCACGCTCGAGGCGGGTCTGCGCGTCGGTCACTTCCAGGCTGTTGGCGACGCCCGCGTCATAGCGGCGGCGCGCCTGGGTGAGCTCGCTGTCCGCCAGTTCCAGCCCTTCCTTGGCGACCTTCACCTGGTCTTCGGCGGACCGCAATCCGTCGAGCGACAGGCGCACATCCAGCTCGATCTGCTGTTTCAAATCGCCGGTGCGGACCTGCTCGGAGCGGTACAGGCTGGCCGCCTCGCCTCGCCGCGCGTCGCGGCGCCCGCCATCGAATATCGGCACCTTGAGCGAAATGCCGTAAGTGCGTGTGGGCATATTGTTGTCGAGGGAGATGCCGCTGGAGCCATAGTCGCCAAACGCGGCCAGCGACGGCATCCGCTCCATTTTCACGGCGCTGGCCGAAAGCCGCGCGTTCTCTTCCCGCTGCTGCTGCGCCTTGAGGTCCGGCCGCGCCTGGAGCGCTTGCGCTTTGGCCTGTTCGAGGGTGACCGCGTCGATCGGCACATAGCCCAGCTTGTCGGTGAGCCGCACTTCGGTCGAGAGCGGCGTCCCCATGGCTCGCAGCAATTCGAGGTGCGCGCTGCGCCGCGCGTTTTCGGCTACCAGCAAATGCTGGCGGTCGTTGGCCAGTTGCACTTTGGCGCGCGTGACTTCGATTCCGGTACCGGTGCCGGCCTTCTTCTGATTCTCTGCCTGCGTCAGCACGGCATCGGAGAGCGTTACGTTGGCGTTGGCGGTTTCCACGTCGGCATCGGCGCGCCCGGCCGCCAGGTATGCCCGCGCCACCTGCGCGGCCACGCTTTCCGCGGTGCTATCCAGTTCCTGGGTTGCGGCCGATACGCCTACCTTAGAGGCCTGAAAGCGCCGGATGGAGGCGAAGTCAAACACGCTCTGCTGCACCGAGAGGCGCGCGTCCACGGTGGAGAATGGCCCGACCAGGCTCGGGAAGGTAAAGCCGGGAAACGGCAGGTGGATGCTGGTCAACCCCTCGGCCGCCAGGTTCACCGTCTGGCTTCGGTCGTTGAAGGCTCCCTCCAGATCCGGTAGCAGCGCTGCCCGCGCCTGCAATGCCCTTGACTGCGCCTGCTTCAGAGCTTCGCCGGAAAGCTGGATGTTGGTATTGCCCTGAGCGGAAATCGCCACCTCCACCGCGCGCTTCAGGCTCAGATCGACTGGAGCGGGCTCCGCAGCCGGATCCGCGGCGCAAGCCAGCGGGGGCATTGCCATCAACACTATCCACGCCACCTTCATTCACTTCACCTCAACCTTTTCGCGGGCCGCCACGGGCGCCCGAAATCCGCCGCTCAGGAAGGCCACCATGCGCCGGGCTACGTCGCTCGGCCGCCCCGATCCCGCACCCAGAGCGGTCAATGCGTGCGCCATGGCGCCGATGGCAAAGCTGGTTCGCCATGCCATTTCGTCGTCCGGCATGTCGGGCAGCGCGCGCCGCATCTCGTCGAAAAAGCAGCGGCCGACCGGGCCAAAGTGCTTGCGCGCCACCGCCGGCATCATGCCCTCGGCGTGAAGCCGGCCCATCAGTTTGGCCCACTCGGGGCTTCTGTCCGCCGCATGAAACGCCGGGACCAGGAACGCTTCCAGCAGATCCTCGACTGCAATGGCTTCCGGCCCAGCCGCTTCTCTCAGACGCCGCAGGCTTTCCAGCCGCTCCGCGTTCACAGGCACTGCCTTCCGCATAACTAGCTCATCCAAAAGCTCTTCCTTCGAGCCAAAATGGTAATGGATGGCGGCCAAGTTGACCCCGGCAGCGGCCGTAATGTGGCGCAGCGAAACAGGTTGGTAGCCCTCTTCGCCAAACAGCCGCTCGGCCGTATCGAGGATTTTGATGCGCGTATCACTCATTCGACTGATTTAATTATTCGTTTGAATGAGGCGTTTGTCAAGGGGAAAACAGCGGCGGCGCTTCATGGATTGGTGCGGATTTCGATGGCGGGGAGTTCGCTGGCTATTCGCAGCTAAAGAAAAGCCGAGACGACTCTCGGCTCAGCAGGCTAACAGCCTGCGCCACGGCACGCAATTCCATATAGTTGGAGCAGTTCGGTGACGTTTTGTTGCAGGTTGAATCGGGTTTCCACGGCGCGCCGGGCGCTGGCGCCCATCTTGCGTCTCAGTTCGGGGTCCTCCAACAGGTGCAGAATCCTGTGCGCGGCTTCCGCCGGCTGGCGGCGGCGAACCAGGTAGCCGGAAATGCCGTCTTCGACGATCTCCGGAATTCCGCCAACCCGCGACGCGACCACGGGCCTCGAGCAAGCCATTGCCTCGGCGATCATCCAGCCGAACGCCTCCTGCCACCGCGACAATTGGCAAACCACATCGGCTGCCTGGTAAACTCCACTGGCGAGAGGATCGTCGATCAGGCCTGTCCAGGTGAAGTGGTCCGCGATTCCGGCCGCTTCGACGCGCGCCATGTATTCCTGGCGGCACACGCCTTCGCCACCCAGGACGAATTGCACGTTCGGATTCGACGCAAGCACCAGTTTGGCGGCCTCGATCAGGTCTTCGACGCCTTTCTCGGGGATCATCCAGGACACCTGGAGCACGATGGCCCGATTCGCGGGGATCTTGTGTTCCTGACGGAACCGGACGGGGTCGCCGCAGATGCGCGACAAATCGACCCCGTTATAAATCCGCATTACGCGTCGCTTCGGGATCGCGCCGTAGGTTATGTCGCAGAGCGCGTTGTAGTCGCTCACCGCGATGAGACCGGTCAGCGGCCAGTTCAGCGTGCGTCCGATGGCGAGTTTCCACCGTGCCGCGCGTTTCGGCGCGTATCCTTCCGCGCGGGAGATATGATCGGTCAGGTAATTCGAGCGGACCGAGTGAAGCCGCGCCAGCCATGGGAAAGGGCTGACCTGGGCGGTGAAGTGCATGTGCACGATCTCGGGGCGATACTTTCTCAAGAGCCCGGACATGTCGCGGAGCACGCTCCACTGAAGGCGGTCGATGTCCGGCAGCCACTCGATCGAAACGCCCGGCGCGGCGAGAAAGCGGCCCACGTTCGGCGGCGGAGCATCCAGAAAGCAAAGAACGCTTTTCCAACCGAGGGTGTCCAGTTGCAGGGACAACTCGCGCGCGAACATCTCCACACCGCCGACCCGCTGCGGATTGACGGCGAAGACGGAAAGGACGGTACCCGGCAACTAGCTTCTCCGTTGGCCGATCGCAGGCCCCGTTTCCGATGGCGTTAGCGGAAGGCCGTCCGTGGCGCCGCTCAGACAGCATCCCCGCTCCCAGTAGCGCGTTCGCCGCTCCCAGATCTGGCGGATCCCAGACTCCTTGATGTTGCCGACCGGAGGGCGGTGATTGCAAATCGTAACATCGCCGTTGCTCTGCAATTGAAGCATCGTCAGGGCGGCGCAGAGAGGCCTCTTCTGTTGCGCTACGTGAGACTGGGTGAGTAGCTGCAGGCCGGCTGGATCCAGGAAATACCGGATCATGGCTTCGAAGTGCTCTTCGGTGTTTTCGATGTGCAGTCCATCGCGCTTGAGCTGGATCAATTGCAGAACCGCGCGGACAGCCGCCTCCGGGTGACGAGGCCAGGTCGGACTGGTCACGAACCACTTGGGATTTTCGGCGGTGTTGTAGTTCTGCTCGATCGGCTGGTAGAAAACCGCCAGCCCCGGGCGAGTAGCGAATCGGGCCACCGCGCCCAACTCGTCGAGGTTCTGCTCCATGATGACCGTCTTCAGCAGAATCCGGTAGCGCAGGCTGGGATCCTCGCTCCTGATGCGCATCAGCGTCTCGATGGTCCGGTTGGTGTGCTCGAAAAAATCCTCCCGGCCCCGGATCTTCGAATGCACGGCGCCAACCCCGTCCACCGAGATCGTGATCTGGGCAGGCCGCGCCATAGCGAGTTGCTCGATTCTCGCCTGGTCTTTCCAGTATCCGTGGGTCAGGAACTCCAGGCAGAACCCGCGTGACGACGCATGCGCGGCCAACTCGGCCGCGTAGGGCTTGAGCAGAGCCTCGCCACCCGTGAAAACGATGGAGACCGGCCCCAGCCAGGAACGCAAATCATCGAGAACCTTCAACCACTGGGACGCGCTGGGCGAATCCTCTTTTCCTTGGTTCTTCCAGATGTCGCAGTGCACGCAGCGAGCGTTGCACAACTCCGTCAGCAAGAACATGATCGAGACAGGCCGACAGCGATGGGCAAACCGGCCGCCGGCGAAAGAGCGCAAGCGGTAATTCACGCCCTCGTAGAGCCTCCGGTAGACCGCACTCGGCGTTAGCGCCATAGCTTCCCTGCCGATTGTCTCACTCACGTTCAGGGCATGCCCCACCAGACACTAGCGGCCCGTCTCTGAAGTTCGTTGACGAGAACCCACGAGGCTGTCGCACTATTGCAGGGCCTAAAGGCCATGTGTAAATCCCACGCCGGCACGGCTGAAGCCGTGCCCTGATACAGAGCTCTGGGATCACATTGCGAACTTGTGAGACAGGACACTAGCGGCCGTTGTGCAGGTTGTTGTGGATGGCGTAAAGCGCGAGTTCCAGGCGGTCGGAGACGCCCAGCTTATCGAAGATGTTGTGCAGATGGTTCTTCACCGTTTGCTCGCTGATAAACATCTTCTCGGCCATTTCTTTGTTCTTGAAACCCTGCGCCACCAGGGCGACGATTTCGCGTTCGCGCTGGCTGAGCGGCGATCGCTCCCGCTCGCGGGGTGGCGCGCCGGAAAGTGGCTGAGGCGGCGGGGCGGCATCTTCATTGGCCACGAACTGGCGGATCACCGCGGCGGTGGTATGCGAATCCAGCCAGATCTCACCCGCGTGCACTTTGCGGATGCTCTTGATCAACTGATCGGTGGCCGTCTGCTTGAGCACAATCCCGGACGTGCCAAGCTTCATGGCCTGCACAAATTCGTTTTTATCGTCGGAGGCGGTCAGCACGATGACGCGCGTCTTGCCCTTCGCCACCTGCAATCGCTGCAACGTTTGGAGTCCATCCAGGCCAGGCATCTTCAGGTCCAGCAGAAGAATGTCCGGTTCGAGCTGGTGCAACACCTCCAGGACCTGCCGGCCATCCTGCGCCTGCGCCACGACTTCGAAGTCGTCCTCCAAAGCCAGCAGTTTACAAAGACCATCGCGAAAGATTGGATGATCGTCAGCCACCACGATACGGATCTTGGGTGTGATACCAATTCCCGAGCCCGCCGTGGGTCCGTTTATTGCGGCGTTATTTTCAGACATACACTACCCGCTAGGCCTATTGTATGGTCCCATTACTACCAAGTCAAATTGTTCCAGGCTTTTGAGCGGAAATTGACATCCGTCCTAATGCCAGCGGCCTATGGCCGCTGCCGCAAAGATGGGTCCAGGAAGGGATGCGGGCGGCGGGCAAGCCTCTGCGCCGGTTCCCTAATTCTTCGGCGCTGCGTCTACCGCCAGTCGCACCATCCGGGCCATCTGGCGCTTGCCGATAGTTCGCCTGGTCTGCTTCTCATCCAGCCGATTGACAATGATCAGATCGAGTGACGGCACAACTACGGCATACTGCCCAAGATGGCCCTCCGCCCAGAAGCTGCCTTTCGGGAAGCGGATTCTCTGCGGCGTGCCGCTCACCGCGTCGCCGGTCCACCACAGATACCCATAGCCGCCTGACTCTACATCGGAATACGGGCGGATGCTGGCGTTCACCCAGTCCCGCGGAACGATTTGGGTGTTGTTCCATTTGCCCCCATCGAGGTACAGCATGGCAAAGCGCGCAAAATCTCGAGCGCTCATCTCAAAAACGTACGCGGGGAAGCGCGAATCCGCGCTGGTGATGTAATGCCCGTCGCCCGGTCTAAAATCCTGCATTCCTATCGGCTGCGCGATCTCCCGGTAAAATGCGTCGAATATCTTCGTGCCCGCCGCCTTTTCATAGATCCAGCCGAGTGCGTTGAAATCCCAGTTGTTGTAATACCAGAACGTTCCAGGGGCATGGGAGCCGCGCGGCGGCCTCTGTTCCACCATCCCCTTGGTCTCGTAGGCGGCGGGGTGGTAGACTCCCGAGCGCGCCTCGAGGAGATCGCGCACCGTCGCCTGCGTCTCCTCGAACGTCAGCGACGGCTTCTTATCGTCAATGCCCAGCTTCTCAAGCGTATCGTCAAGGTTGATCTTGCCTTCGGCCACTGCGATGCCAATCAGCGAGTTCAGCAAGCTCTTGCGGCAGGAGTGCAGGTTGGACCTGTGTGCGGCATCTCCCCATTCGGCAACCACCAGGCCATGCTGCACGATCATCGCCGATGTGGAGCCGATCTCTTCAACATACTTGTGCATGCTGGTCAGCTTCTCCGCCGGCCAACCCGCCTGCTCCGGCGACGCCAACCGCTTCCACTCCATGCCTGGCACGGTGCTGGATTGGCAGTTAGCTCCCACCACCCAACCGAGCGCCAACAACGCCATCAATCCACAGCGCTTCTCCATGCGCCGGAGTATAACGCAAGAAAACGCCGGCAAAGAGGCCCGCCGCCAATTCCTCCAAGGGCGATTGCGTTTGGTAAGGTTGAAAGCATATGGACGCAGAGTTGGCCCCGGTGGATTTCCAACGATTCTGGCGCAGGCTGCAACAATTGGGGCTCAACGCCTATGAGTCCCGTTCTTACCTGGTGTTGCTGGGACATCCGCGGTTCAAGGCGCTGGAACTGGCGGCGCGCGCCCACGTGCCGCGCCAGAAGATCTACGAGGTTTTGGACAGCCTGGTGGAAAAAGGCTTCGCTCAAGTGGTGCAGGAGCGGACCAAACTGTTCTCGGCGGTGGAACCGAGCCTCGCCATCCCCGGCTATTTGAGCCGGCGGCGCGAGGCGCTCGATCAGGAGTTGGCCGACAATGGCCGGGCCGGCGCAGCCTTGACCGACGATTTGAAACTGCTGTACTCCGAAGGCCAGGGCGGGCGCGGCACGCTGGATTTCTTGCGGATCGTGAGCGAACCCGCGCAGACCGCGGCCGAATACCGGCGCATGCTGGCCGAAGTGCGAACCGAGTATCTGGAGTTTTCGCGGCCGCCCTACGCAGTGGACCCGCTGGACGAAAAGCTGGTAAAGCAGGCCGCCGCGGCTGGCGTAAGGTGCCGCATTCTGCTCGAAGCCGCTTCGCTCGACGAAGAGCATCGCCAGCGCCTGAGCGACTACGCCGCCGTCGGCGTGGAAGTGCGGGTGGCCGATTCGCTGCCCATGAAACTGGCGGTATTCGACGGATCGCGCGGCCTGGTGGCGCTGCTCGATCCGGTGATTACCAAGCCCGCCTGGACATCGGTAGTGTTCGACCACGAAGGCATGGGCGAAGCCATGCAAGGCCTGTTCGAAGGGCACTGGCGCAAGGGACGAGCGCTGTAAGGCAAGGACATTTATCTGGGGCCCGCCTACGACAGCAGAAACCCGGTGACCTGGGGTGCTATCGAATCCAACACGTTCAGCATCTCGTGGCCTGAATCGACGATCTCCAGCGTAGCGTTGGGATGGGCCGCCACGAAGCGGCGCGACAATTCCGCGGGGACCACATCGTCGTCGATGCCGTGAAAGATCAAAGCCGGCTGCGTGAAGTCCGGGTAGTCCTCATACTGCGCGCCATCTTCCAGCAGTGCGTAGGAGATTGCGCGGTGGCGGCCTTCGGCGTAGTGGAACACCTCCATCCAGCCGGTGCGGCGCCAGTTTTCGACGGCTTCGGCGCCCAGGCGTTCCGGCCAGCGGCGGACAAAACCGAAGGCCGGCGCGAGCAGCACCAGTCGGGTTACCTCGGCATGACGCGCGGCGTAGAGTGCCGCGAGGTAGCCTCCCAGGCTGGATCCCATCAATGCCACCGGTTCGCCCGCCGCCGCCTCCTCGACCGCTTGCAGTTGGCCGGTGATGGTGAGGTGCTCGAAATCGCCGCGCGCCAGATCGAGCGCCGCCACGTGCGCTCCGGCGGCTTCCAGGCGCCGCTCGAAAAAGCGGGCCTTGTTCGATGCCGGACCGGAGGCGAACCCGTGCAGGTATAGTATGCGTGTCATGGCTTGGCCGGTGCGGGCGGCGGGTCTGGCGTTTCGGTGAATTTGATCTCCGCATCGGCGCCGAACATTTTGAAAGGCTGGTAGCGGTAGAGGTTTTCGGTCATAACCTGGCCGTCCACCAAATGGCGATGCACCACCGAAACCGGCGCCAAGAAGCCGTGGGACGACATCACATAATCAACGCTGGCCTGGTCGCGCACGGTGCGGCCCGCGTCCACGACCTCGGCCCAGGCTTCCACGCGCAGCGGCAATCCATCGGACTTGCGCATCCAGAGCCGGCCTTGGAGCGATTGGTGCAACGCTCGCCGGCCATGGAATTCCAACTCGCCACTGGCCGTCGAGAGTTGCTTCCAGGTAAGTACGACCGCCGTATCGGTGCCCAACCGCGCCTGCTCGGAGGGGCCGAATTGCAGGTTTTGCCATCCGCGCCGCGTGAATTCGAGCAAGATCAGACCGTAGTCGGTGGCGATATCGACCAAGCCGAGCTGGGTGAGTTGCTCCAGCATCCGCTTGCGGGTCCGGTCGCTAGGCGACTGCAGGCCGAGTGATAAAGCGCGGCGCGCGTTCTCCTCGGTTTGCACCGGGTGCCCATCGGCCGAAATTATCTGGCGAAACTCATGCAAATCACCGGAATCGGCATCCCGCAGCGTGCCCACGCTATATTCCGACACGATCTGGCGGACTGTAGAACGCGCGGCGAGGGCAGTGGCGGCGGCTCCAACGCGCGGCCGAAAGCGCAGTGGCGGCAGTACGCTGCGCTGTTCGAGCGTTTCGATGGTCAGCGTTTTGGTGATGTTCTGCGCCATCGCGTCGGCCTCTTCCGCCACTCGCGCCAGCAGGGAGCCGGCCGCTTCCAGGCCCGGCTTTGCGAGAGCCGCGGCCGACGGCGAAGCTTGGCCGGCTAGCGCCAGCGGTGCCAGGAATGCCATGAAAGCCAGCCGCATGGCTCCCATTGTAACAAGCGCCGCGGCTGAAAACAGATCTATAAATCATCTGTTTTCAGATGATTACGTAATAGTTTTCATTTTGTTGACAAAAAAGTTGCGCAAGGTCTTGAAACTCTGATATTCTAACAAAGCCGCCCAATTTGAAGTCTTTCGGTTAGCAGGTAGTGTTTGCAACTGCTGGGCGAAGAGTGGTATAAAGAGAGAGACTTCTGCAAGGAATGGTAACAAAGCTTTCCCGGGCCACCGGGGAAGTGGAATACGGCCTTCCTGTTTGGCTCTTTTTGAATTTCCGATTTCTTCGATGGTGTACGCCATTTGTGCGTAGCTGTCGATATCAAGTTTCGAGGCCCGCAGTCAGTTCCGGCATTATCGATGTCGATTCGGGCTGCGCAGATCTTTGACAATCTGGTTGGATGCAGTAAGGAAAACTCGTCAGAGAACTCTGAGTAAATAGCGGAGCGATCTTGAGGTCGGGGCTTGTCCCTGGCCATTCTCATATGTTTCAAATGAGAGTTTGATCCCGGCTCAGAATCAACGCTGGCGGCGCGCCTAACACATG
>OCTA010000312.1_pt1 | contig 45262 bp, 45 predicted proteins | sample 1538991 | NCBI WGS metagenome assembly OCTA01 (sample SAMEA3539302, study PRJEB22396) | soil metagenome | biome: tundra; feature: field; material: soil | place: USA | collected 2010-05 | depth 0.15 m
CTGGATGGCGTCGTACATCTTCAGGGCTTGCCCCAGCGTGAACAAGTGGTCCGCAACGCCAGAGATGGAAAGGATGGCGGCTTGGCTGAAGGAGAGAAACGTAGAATCGGTAGCGATGGAAGCCACGGGGGTATATTGGGTCGCGCCGCATGAGGTATTGGAGAGGACCGGATTGGAGGTGGTGCTGGTGGAAACCCGGCAGTTGGCCAGGGTGCCGGGGCGGAAGAAGTCCGACCGGATGGACTGTAAGTGGCTTCAGCGATTGCACAGTTGCGGGCTGCTGCTAGGCTCGTTCCGGCCGGACGAACAGGTGTGCATGCTACGGACCCTGGTGCGAGACAAAGCCATTCTGGTGGCGGAGACTGGAGATTGGCTACGGCGGATGCAGAAGAGCCTAGCCTGGATCAGATGAATGTACGCGTGCACCGGGCGGTATCGGATATCGATGGCGGTGACCGGGATGGCCATCGTGCGGGGAGAGCGGGACGCCCGGCAGTTGGCGAAGTTGCGGGATCGGCGCTGTCACCAGGTCGCTCCGAACTCTTCCACCTCTCGTCCCGGCCCACCCAGCTTAGGCGCACACACCCAATGCTTCTTGCTTCCCAGATCGATCCCCGCTACGTTGGGTCGAACCACGGGCAACCCTTCGGCTTCCTCATCGTTGTCCGGCTTATTATATTATTGGTTTTCTCACGATTCTTCGACATCCTGCTATCCGCCTTCCGAACACGACAGCCAGGTCGGCCGACACTCGGATTCTGGTCTAGCTTTCTCTCGCAGCATACCTCAGCGCTGGGCGTTTAGTCACAGCCACGTTCAATCCGGCGCCGCCGGTGGCTGGGCTGACTTCTGACTCCTGGCTTCCATCCGTCAGATCTGCTCCATGACGATCCGGTGGACCTTAATCAGCAGTTCCACTTCGCTGCGCGGCAGTGCCAGCGCGGCCGCGATTCCGGCGCCGTCCTGGCCGGCGCGGTGCATCCGCAGAACGTGGGTGCGCTTGCTGAGGTTGAGGCCCGATCGGGCCGGCGCCGGCGCCACCAGCATGCCGGTTTGCCGTTCCACGGCGCGCAGATCGGTTTCGAGCGACTGCACGGCGAGGCGCGCGTCGCCCAAAGCGGTCTCCAACGCTTCGACCTGTTGCCGCTCCTGCAGCGAGCGGCGGAGCAAGCCGCGGATTTCGGCCTTGAGGGTTACGAACAGATACAGGCACAGTCCGAAACCTGCCGCCAGCAGAACGTAGAAGACCAGCGGTTGCAGCATGAATTCAGGGTTCCAGGCAATCCACAGAAAGGCGCTCATGGCAAGGCCTCCAGGCGTTCCTGGCGGCTCATGATGTGGTCGATCCGCACTCCATAGTTGCCTTCCACGACCACTACTTCTCCACGCGCCACCACGCAGTTGTTGACAATGACCTCTACCGGTTCATCCACCGTGCGGTTCAGTTCGATGATGGATCCGGCCGTGAGCTTGAGGACGTCCTTCAAGGGAAGTTGCACGCGGCCAAACGAAACGCTTACGGCCAACTCCACCCCCATGAGCAGATTAAACGTCTTGGACGTCAGTGGAAGCTGAGTTGCCGGGTCCGCGGCGGACGGACCGCCGGCCGTGGCCGTCCCGGCGGGCGGATCCGTCTCCTGGGGGGTATCTTGCGGGGCGCCCGTGATGGCTACCATCAGGGGCGGGAGCGCCGCGTCCGGATAGGCCGCTTCCACCATGTAGAACTCGGCTGCCTCCGGCGCGGCGGCCTCTTCATTCCCGGAACAGTCGATCTGGCGGCTCCAACGGCGGCCGGCGCTGCGGGACAACTCGCCCAACGACTGCTGCAGGACCTCGAGATAGGTTTCGCGCGCCTGGGAGTCATCCTCCACACCGGCCGCGCCCAAGACGCGCGCGGCGATTTGAGACCACGCATTCCGTGGCGCGCCGATCCAGATGGACGGCTCGCCGGGTAATGGAAAGCGGTGTTGCCACCACAGGATCGCGCCATGCAGCCCAACCATCTCTTCGCTGGAGGCGGCCAGCGTCGCGCCGCCGGCGGGCGCGGTACAGGCTAGCTTGGGGCGCTCTCCGGCCAGAGACTCCAGCACGGTGCCTAGCAGAGCCGTCCATTCTTCGGCAAACCAGCGCGCGGGACTCGTTCGATCCCCTGTCACACCACACCTCCGGCCTGGTTGGGCCAGACCTTCTCGATGTCCGCCCGCAGCCGCAGAATGGCCTGCGACTTCAGGTGAGAGATGCGCGACTCGTGCAAGTTCACCACCTGGGCAATTTCCCGCAAGGTCAGCTCTTCAAGATAGTAGAGGCCCAACACGGTACGCTCCATGGGCGGTATTTTGCGGATAGCGTCGGACAGCAGCCGTTCGAGCTGCGACCGCTCCAGCACGCGGGAAGGCAGTTGGTCCTGGTCGTCGCTAAGGTATTCGAGCAGGCCCTTTCCTTCGCCGTCCTCCCGGGTATACTCCAGGCTGCCGATGTTGAGCCCCTGCACCTCCACCAGCCAGCGGTGGTATTCTTCCAGGTCCAGGCCCATCTCGGCGGCGATCTCGTCTTCGCCTGGAATCCGGTGCAGCCGCTGCTCCGCGCGGGAGATCGCGAACTCGATCTGCTTGGCTTTCTTGCGCCTTTGCCGCGGCGCCCAGTCCAGACCGCGCAGGCTGTCCAGAATGGCGCCCCGGATCTTGTGCTCGGCGTAGGTCTTCAACTTGACGTTGTGCGCAGAATCGTACTGGTCCACGGCCGCGATCAATCCTACAATTCCGGCGGACACCAGGTCTTCGAGGCTCACGCTCTCGGGCAAGCGGTCGCGGATGCGGCGGGCAATTAGCCGGACTTGCGGCAGATGCTCCAGAATAAGGCGCTCGCGTTCCGCGGTGCCCGCCTCTCCGGTGTCCGGACAGCAGTACGGGTTAGACATGGCGCCTTAAGCAATTCCTTTCATGCGGCTAACCGCTTGGTGCTGAGCGTCTGCGGCCAAAGCAGGCTCAGGATGCGCTCTTTGGTGGCCGGCGCGACGTCCTCCGGGATCTCCTGTCCGGTTCCCAGGAACGAGACAGGCTTCGCCTGCCGCACCGACAATGAGAACGCCGTACCGAAGCAAGCGGTCTCGTCCAGCCTGGTGAACAGCAGGCTGGACGGACGGAAGATTTCGAAGCGCTCCGCCACATGCGTTAGATCGGCGGATTTCATGGAAGCCGTTAACACCAGATGGGTAGCAATTTCCGGCCGGGTGGACAGAAAGCGGGCCAGATCCGCCGCGCGATCCATGTCGCGCGGGCCGTAACCGGGAGTGTCGATCAAAACCAGCCGCTTTCCCCGATGCTCGTCGAGCGCCTGCGCCAGCACGCCCACGCTATCCAGCGCCTGGAAACCGGCGCCCAGAATGGTGGCATAGGACCGCAACTGGTCGGCTCCCGCCACCCGGAAATCGTCCATCGACACCAATGCCAGCGGCCGGCGCTCCGCCAGACCCCAGGTCACGGCCAGTTTGGCGAGCATGGTCGTCTTGCCGGCCCCCGGGGGGCCGGCCAGCGCCACCACGCGGGGTCCGTTCGCCGCGGCCAACGTGCTATTCACCAGGATGCGCTGTTCGATCTCCGCCCTTACGGCGCCCTCAAGTCCGCTCATCTCCGGCGTGGCGCGGCGCTCGGCGTCGTCCAGAATCTGATGCACAAGTTCAGCGTCCATGTCCGTCGCCATGAGGCGGGCGTGCCATTCCGGCATCTCGGGACTGGTGGACGGCCAGCGCGCCCCGCTCCAGGCCGAGCGCGTAATGGTCTTGCCCATCACGTCCAGTTGCCTGCGCATCTCGGCCATCTCGCGGGCCAGCCGGGCATCCTGCGGGCCGGTATCCTCCGGAGCCTGCGGCTTGGCGGTCTCCGCTTCCGGCACCAGGGCGCACACCACTTCGTACTCGCCCAAGTGGCGCGCCTCTAGCGGCGCCTTGCGGGACTCGACCAACATGGCTTCGGCCCCCATCTCCCTGCGCGCCAGGGCCACCGCCCCTTCTACTGTGCTTGCATAAAAGGACTTAATTCGCATCTCTCTCCCTTACTGAACGACTCCCAGGGACACCACCTTCACACCGGCCGGAATCTCGTTGTGCGAAAGGAAGAACAGATTCGGCAGGGTAGGCTCCACCATTTGCCGCAGAAAATAACGGGCGCCGGCGGTGGTCACCGCCGCCACCGGTCCCTCCGGACTTCCAACCTTGCGCTGGATGCGGTCCAGAATTTCGCGGATGGTCTGCGGCGCCATGCTCAAGTGACTGTTCTGCTCCGCATGCTGCACCGCGGACTCCACGGCCTGCTCGATCGAAGCGTCCAAAAAATAAGCCGGCAGGTTGCCGGACGCATCCAGATAGCGCTTGGCAACCGTGCGCCGGACCGCCTGCCGGGCGTACTCGGTGAGCAGCACCAGGTTGCGCGTGGACAGGGCCGCCTCGCCGAGGGCCTCCAGAATCGAACCGGTGTCGCGGATGGAGACTCGCTCGCGCAGCAGATTCTGCAACACGCGCTGGACCACCGAGAGCGGAAGCTGTTTGGGCACCAGATCCTCGACCACTTTGGGCTGTTCGACGGCCGCCAGATCCAGCACCTTCTTGGCATCCTGGCGCGAAAACAGCTCATGCGCGTGCCGCCGGGCCAACTCCGCAATGTGGGTGCCCAGCACGCTGACCGCATCGACCAGCGTGTATCCGGCCGCGCGGGCCTGCTCGGCGCGCTGGTCGGGGATCCACCAGGCCGCCAATCCAAAGGCCGGTTCGCGGGTGGGTGTGCCTTCCAACGCGGGCGCGTTCCGTCCGGAGGGGATGGCCAACTGGCAGCCCTGCGGCAGTTCGTAGCGGGCGATCTCCGCGCCCTTGAGCGAGATCACATATTCCCGCGCGCGCAGCGCCAGATTGTCGGCTACCCGGACCGGCGGCAAAAGGTAGCCGAGATCGGCGGCCAGTTGCCGCCGGATGCCCGATATGCGCTTCAGCAGCGGCGAGTTCTGGGCGCCTTCCACCATCTTGACCAGCCCCAGCCCCACTTCGATGGCCAGCGGCTCCACCTTGAGCAGGCCTTCCAGATTCTCGCGGGCGGGTTTGGCCGCGCTGGGCGCTTGCTCCTTGGCAGCCGGCCGCGAGCGCATGCGCCAGCCCCCCGCTCCCAGCCCCAGGCCCAGCAACAGAAACGGGATTCCAGGCATGCCCGGCACGCACGCCAGCACGATCAGAACGCCGCTCGCCAGCAGCAGGGGTTGCGGGCTGCCGAAGATCTGCTTGCGGAAATCCGCGCCCAGCCGCGCGTCCGAGCCGGACCGGGTGATGACCAAGGCGCCCGAAACCGAGATCATGAGGGCCGGAACGACCGTCACCAGGCCGTCTCCGATGGTGAGCACCGTGTAGGTCTCGAGCGCGTGCCGCAGTTCCATGCCGTGCTGCAGTACGCCGATCAGGAAGCCCGCGATAATGTTGATGCTGGTGATCAGGATGCTGGCCACCGCATCCCGCTGGGTGAAGCGGGAGGCGCCGTCCATGGCGCCGTAGAACTCCGCCTCCGCCGCCAGTTGCTTACGGCGCCGGCGCGCTTCGGATTCGTCGATCAGTCCCGAGCTCAGGTCCGAATCGATGGACATCTGCTTTCCGGGCAGCGCGTCGAGGGTGAAGCGCGCCGTGACCTCCGAGATGCGCACCGCGCCGTGATTGATGACCACGTACTGGATGGCGATCAACACCAGGAAAATCACCGTTCCGATGATGTAGTTGCCGCCCACCACAAAGCTGCCGAAGGCTTCGATCACATGCCCGGCGGCGGAGGTCCCCGTGTTGCCGTTGAGCAGGATCAGCCGCGCCGACGAGACGTTCAAAGCCAGCCTGTAAAGCGTCAACAACAGCAGCGTGGTGGGAAAGACGTTGAAATCCGACGGACGCTGTATATACATGGCGGTCATCATGACGATGACCGACATCATGATGTCCACCACCAGCAGCAGGTCCAACAGGAAGGGCGGCAGCGGAGTGATGAGGGCCATCACGATGGCCAGTACGGCCACCGGCACGCCCAGGTCCGCCGCGCCTCCGCCGGAGAAGAATTCCAGCGGCTTCCAACCCGTTTTGGCTATTGCCGTCGCTGTCGCCATTCCGCTTATCTCCCGATTCTGTCCCCGCGTCCCCTTACCCAGGTAATCGACCGTTCATGAGTTTATAAACATAGGCCAGGATCTCGGCCACGGCGCGATACAGGTGCGCCGGGATCTCCTGGCCGACCTCCACCGATGCATAAAGCGCCTGCGCCAGCGGCGGATTCTCGATGATGGGGACCTGGTGTTCCACGGCCCTCTGGCGAATGCGCAGCGCCAGGTAATTCTTCCCTTTAGCCACCACCACCGGCGTGGCCATGGAATCCAGGGCATAGCGCAGCGCCACCGCGTAATGCGTCGGATTGACGATCACGGCGGTGGCTTTGGGAACTTCTTTCATCATTTGGTGCCGCAGAAGGTCTCGTCGCATGCGGCGAATGCGCCCCTTCATTTGCGGGTTGCCTTCATTCTCCTTGAACTCGTCGCGAATCTCCTGCTTGCTCATGCGCAGGTCTTTGCGGTAGCGGCGGCGCTGCCGGAACAGGTCCACCGCGCCGAAAACCAGGAAGACGCCGCAGGCTTTCCAGAGCAGTGTTCCGAACGAACCGCAGACCAAGCGGAAGCCCGATTCGACACCCTGAAAGGGAAGCGCCATGTAAGCGAACAGGTTGTCCCGGATGATTCCGTACACCGCCATACCGAACAGCGGGAGCATGACTAACGCGCGCAGCAGCGCGGGCAGGTTTTGCTTTGGCAACTCGCGCAGCCGCGACAGCGGGTTCAGCCGCTTTAGATCGGGGGCCAGCTTTTTCAGGCTCACGCCGAGTTGCGAGGCGGCCATTTGCATGCCAAGCGTCACCACTAGCAGCACGCCCGCGGCGGGCGCCAGCAGCCGCAGCAGGTCCACCAGCAGGTACCGGCTGGTCTCCACGATCTGCGTCTGCTGCGCGGAGAAGGCCGCCGCCAGCGCATGCCGCATCAGCAGGCGCAATTCGGCGAACCATTGCCCGCCCCAGGCTTCGAGCACGGCCACGAACGCAATGAATTGCATGGCCGAAACAAACTGGCGCGCAGTGGGGAACTGTCCTTCCTTGCGCGCTTTGTCCAGGCGCTTGGGGGTGGGCTGTTCCGTTTTCTGACCGTTGTCCGCCACGAAGTTTCCGCACTCAAAAGCGCAGCGCCTGCCGCAGCGTTCCGAAAACCACGCCGCCGTAGGCCGCCAGGAGCCTGGGCAGCAGAACGGTGATCCAACCCAACAGCACCAGCGCCGCGGTCATCTTGATGGGGAAAGCCAGCGTCAACAGTTGCAGTTGGGCGTTGAGGCGCCCCAGCAGCCCCAGCGCAATGTCCGCCAGCACCAGGAGCGCGATAGCCGGCAATGCCAGCCGCACCGCGAGCGCCAGCATGTCCCCACCCAGGCGCAGCAGCGCCTCCGCCGCGGGCCTTGCGATCCAGGCTCCGGCCGGATGCGCTTCCAGGCTGTAAGCCAGCGTCCGGATCACCTCCCGGTCCAAGCCGAGAGAGAGAAAAACCATGCCGCCGGCCAACTGCGCGAACACCAGCAGCACGCCCGACTCGCCCTGCGTGGTTGGATCGATGGTTTGGGCAAAGCTGAACCCGGCGTTCAGGCTGAGGATTTGCGCGGCCATCAGGAAGACTTCCAGGATGAAAGCCACGCCCAAGCCTATAGTGACCCCCACGGCGATTTCCGGCAGCACCCACAACAGCATGCGCGCGGCATCCGCCCGTGCCGCGTCGATCCGCGGCCAAAGGGGAAACAGCGCCATGGTAATCAATACCGACAGGACAATGCGCGCCAGCCGCGGACCGCTTTGAAAGCCGGGAATGGGCACCAACGCGAAGACTCCGGAAACCCGTGCCAGCACCAGCAGAAACCCGTAGAGCGTGGAGAGGCCCAGGGTGAGATCAGCGGGCATACCGCCCCAGATCGCCCAACAAAGCCGTGGTGTAAACCGTTATGCGTTGGATCATCCAGGGCATCAGCAGCAGGATGGCCAGCACAAACACGATCAGGCGGGGAATAGTGCTGAAGGCGGTATCCTGAATGGAGGTCACAATCTGCGCCAGGCTGATCACCACGCCGGCGGCGAAGGCGATGGCCATCAGCGGCGCCGCAATCCAGAATGCCGCCAGCAGCGCGTGGCGCAGAAGCTCGACGACGGCGTCGGTGGTCATATGCGGTCCTCAGGCAAAGCTTTTCATGAGCGATCCGATCACCAGGTTCCAGCCATCCACCAGCACGAACAGCAGAATCTTGAAGGGCGCCGAGATCATGACGGGCGGCAACTGCACCATGCCCACCGACAGGGTTACCGAGGCCACCACCAGGTCGATGACCAGGAAGGGCAAGTAGAGCACCGCGCCAATTTGAAAGGAAGCCTTCAACTCCGACAGGATGTAGGCCGGAATCAGGACTTTCAGATCCACATCGGCCGGCGTGCGGGGCGCCGGTGAATGCGATACCTCCAGGAACAAGGCGATGTCCTTCTCCCGGGCGAAGCGCAGCCAGAACTGGCGTAACGGCTTGGCGGCCTCCTGGGCCGCCTGTGGGACCGTCATCCGGCCGTTTTCCATGGGGGTCCAGGCCTGTTCGTAGATCTGGCTGGCCATCGGCTGGATGGTGAGCAGGCTCAGGAACAGCGCCATTCCCACCAGCACCTGGTTGGAGGGGGCGGTCTGCGTGCCCAGCGCCTGCCGCAAGAAATGCAGCACTATGGTGATCCGCAAGAAAGGGGTCACCGATACCACCGCCGCGGGCAACAGCGTCAGCGCCGTCAGCAGCAGGACAATCTGCATGGGCGCGCTCAACGAACCCGTCTTGCCGGTTACGAACCAGGACGCCCCCGAAGGGGCGGGAGCCGCCCAGGCGGCCAGTTGAAAGAGCAGCGCCAAGCCCCCCGCACGCGCCAGCCGGCGGGACATCAACGGGCCTCCGGGGTCCCGGCCGGAAGCCGGGATTCCAGACTTGCCCACTCAAAACTCTCCAGCACCGCGCATCCCGCCGGTGAGGTTCCCACCAGCAATCCGCGGCCCGCCAGCCGCACCAGGTGCAGCGAGTGCTGGGGTCCCAGCATCAGCCGCTCCACCGCCTGGAGGGCGTGTTTCCGGGAGCCGCCGGAGAAATGGCGGGCAAGTCCCTTGCGGCGTAGCCACCAGAGGGAGGCCGCCAGCAGCAACAGCACCGCGCTCACCGCCAACACTTGCCGGATCAGTTCCATGTGCTCCTCTTCCCCCGGGCCGCGTTACACATCGCAGTTGAAATCCGTGATGCGGACTCCCAGGGTGTTTTCGACTACCACGATTTCGCCGCAACCGATCAGCGTTCCGCCCACGTACAGGTCGATGTTTTCCCCCGCCGAGCGCTTCATGCCGATCAGGCTCCCGGGTTCCATTTGCAGTATCTGCCCCACGCTGAGGATGCGGCGGTCCAGTTCGGCCTCGATTTCCACCGGCACATCGGCAAAGGCGGCGATCTCTTCCATGGCTGTCATATTCGCGCGGCTCCTAGGTAACCAGGTTGGTAGTGGCCTGCGCGAGCGTGTCCACGGTCGTCACCACCTTGGCATTGGCCTGGTAGGCGCTCTGCAGAACAATCAAGTCGGTCAGTTCCTGGGCGATATCCACATTCGAAGATTCCAGCGCGCCGCCAATTACCGTGCCGCGGCCCCCGGTGCCCTGCGCTCCGATGGCGGGCGCGCCCGTCTGCGCGCTGATCTGAAAGAGGTTGTTGCCCACCGCCAGCAGCGTTTGCGGGTTGCGAATGGAAGCCACGGCCAGTTGGCCGACCACCGCCTGTTGACCGTTGGAGTAGGAAGCCATCAACTGGCCGCCGTTCCCCATGGTCACGCCCGTCAACTGGGCGGCCGCCGAGCCGTCCTGGGTGGTGGCGGAGGTCGCCGAACTCTGCTCGAACTGGGTGAGGGTGCCGGCGCCGTCCGCATTGTAGGGATTCCAGTTCAGGCTCATGTCCTGCGCGCCGTCGCTCAGCCCGGCGATGCTGAAGGCAATCGGCGATCCCGCGGCCGGACTGACCAACTGCCCGACACTCTGGTTTTTGGCGGCGTCGCCAAACTGGAGGGTGGGCAGAGCGGCACCTGCGGCAGGATAAACCTGGTAAGGCGTTCCCGCCGTGCCGGCGCTGACATCCGCGCCGGGTACGGTCGCGCTGTACGACCAGGTGTTGGCGGCGGTTTTTTCAAAATTGAGAGTGACCACGTGCGCGGTGCCCAGAGAGTCATAGACCGTAATAGGAGCGGACCAGTCCGAAGCCGCACCCACTGCGGCGGATGCGTCGAAGTTGGCGCTCAGGGTGATGTTCTTGGTGGCCGCCGGCGTTTGCAGGGTGCCCACGGGCACGGTGATGTTACCGATGGGCCCGCCGGTGTTGACCACTCCGCCGGTGGCCATCCAGCCCTGGACCTGCTCCCCGGTGGGAGTGAGCAGGTTCCCCGAAAGGTCTACCTGGAAATTGCCGGCCCGCGTGAACTCGGTTGCGCCGTTGTTGTTTACCACGAAAAAGCCGTTCCCCTGAATGGCTGCGTCGAGAGATCCACTGCTCGACTGAATAGCGCCTTGGGTGAATTCCCGGATGGTCAGCGGCGAGGCCACGCCGAAGCCCAGTTGAGTCTGGCCGGCGTCCAGCGATTCGCTGACCAGATCGCGGAAGTAAGCGGCGCTCTCCTTATAACCGGTGGTATTCAAGTTCGCCAGGTTGTTGCCGACCACGTCGACGGCCACTCCGTTGGCGTCCAAAGCGGATAGCGCGGTGCTGAAAGCTGCAAACATTGTTAGTTTCCTCCTTGTGTGGCATTAGAATTCTGGGTGCCGGCGGCGCTTTGCGACGCCAGGCTGTCGAGATCGCCGTGAATGGCGACGAGTTGTTCGAGCGAGCTAAACTGCGCCAGTTGCGTGACGAAGGCTGTGCTGTCGGTCGGATTGGTAGGATCCTGATACTGGATTTGAGCCACCAAAAGTTGCAGGAACTGGTTCTCGCTGACATTATCCGGCGAACTCGATTGAGTAGTAGATGCGGCCGCGCCGCTGCTCTGGCTCTGCGGCGATGTTGCCAAGGGTTGAATCGTCATAAGTGGGACTCCTGTGCGGGGTCGAGGCTGGACTTCCATGCCCCGGCCCAGCGGGACTGCTTTTCCGGCTGCTGTTGTTGCGGTTGCCGCTGGCGGCCATCTCTGCGGCCGCCCGGCGAGCGCTCCTGGGACGGCGCGGCATCCAAACCGCTCCGGCGGCCTGCATCCGATTGTGTCGCGGCGGTCGGGCGCCAGACCTCCGCCTGGAATCCGCTTTGCCGTAGCTTGCCTACCAGATCCGGCAGGTCGGCGCGCAGCGAGTTGGCCAAATCGCGATCCGGTGTATGCACCGTCACGCGGATCTCCCCGGCACGCTCCGCCATGCGGATGTCCACGCTGCTCTCGCCATCGGCCAGATGCAGGGAGACGTCGCGGGAGACCGGCTGCGCCGCCGGCTCCGGAGGCTCCACGACGGCCGGACGCGTCTCGCTCGCCTCCCGCGCGGGAACTGCAGACGGAGCCTCGCCGTCCGCGGGAGATGGGGCGGCCGTGTTCCAAGCGCTCTCCATATCCGGCTGTCCCGCATGCGCATTTTCGCCGCGATCGCCCGCAGGGTGCTCACCGGAGGGCGCCGCACACTTTGCGGCGATGCTGGCGAGTGGGCCGGCATTCCGTTGTTCTGGGGCGGGGGTGCTGCGCCCTTCTTCCGGCGTGGTGGAGGAGCTACGCGCATTTCCGGTGATGGCTATGTTCTCGGATCCGGATTGGCGATTGTCGAGCGGCGTGGTGTGCGCGTCAAGCGAAGTTCCGGAGACCTCCGCATTCTTCGGTTGGGTGTGTTCGTCCTCCGCCGGCATGCTGCGGTCCTGCGGACCTGCTCCGGGGCTGGCGGATGCCGGAGCTGCGGCGGCCGGGGAACTGGGAAGCGCGTCTGCGGCTCCGCTGGACGGCGTTACCGGTGCGGGCGGGAGCAAGCGAGCGCCGAACGCCAACTCCGGAATGGCATCCAGGGCTTGCGCGGCGTCGCGCGGGCCTTTGGCTGGATCGGTCTTCGAAGCCGGATCGTCCGGCGGCAAGGCGAGATCCCATGCCAACGGACCTGCCGTCCTTGCGAACTGGGGGAGGACAGTACCCTCGGGCGCGGAGCCGGAGTCGCTGGAAAAATCCTGGCTGCCCACGGCGGTGACTTCCTGAGCCGGGGCGGCCATTGCCGCGCCAAGACTCTCCGATTGTTCCAGGCCCCAGCGGGGCGCCAGGGGGGGCGTCGAGACCGCCTGAACTGGCGTGGAGGTGGGCGCCGCCAAGCCATCGTTTTGATTTCTTTCGGCGGGCATCGGGCGTTTGGGCTCGGGCGATTCGCCCAGGCCGGTATTGTCCGCCAGGCAACCGTCCAGAAAGGACCAGAAACCGATCCCCGCGGCCGCCGCAGCCTTAGGCGCCGCTGCGCCCATAGCCCCGCCGGTAACCAGCATCGAATTGGCGCCGGAGGCAGCCGGTAATTCTGAAGAAGCGGCGATCACGTCCCGGACAAATGCACTCGGGGAACCAAAGCGCCGCGCTGGATTCGAAGCAGTTACGCGCGGGGCCGCCGCCAAGATCTTGGCGGGCGCGCCTTCTCCGCCAGAAACCTGTCCTGGCGCGGGACGCCAACCCTTTCTTTTTGTGTGGCCGGCCTGCGGCTCTCCACTTGCATAAAAGACCGGCGTGAGCGTGCCATGGATAACCTGACGATCTCGGCAGCCGGCGGAATGCAGGCCCGCATGCAGTCGTTGGACATGCTGGCGAACAATCTGGCCAACACGGAAACCGGCGGCTACAAGACCGACCGCGAGTTCTACAACCTCTATGTATCGGCGGAAGCCACCGGCGCGGAGAACGGATCGGCGGCTACCCTGCCGGTCATCGAACGTCCCTGGACCGATTTCTCGCCAGGAACGCTGCGCACGACCGGTAGCCCCTTGGATCTGGCGCTTTCCGGCAAAGGCTTCTTCGCGGTGGATGGGCCTTCCGGGAGCCTGTTCACGCGCAATGGGAACTTTCGAGTATCGCCCGCCGGATCCCTGGTGACGACGGAGGGATACCCGGTGCGGACGGTATCCGGCGGGAGCTTGAGTATCCAGCCATCCGGCGCGCTGGAAGTCGCGCCCGACGGCACGGTGAGCCAGAACGGCCAGGCCTTGGGCCGCCTTGAGATCGCGGATTTCTCCGATACCAGTTCACTGGTCAAGCAAGGGGCCAGCTACTTTCGGAGCGCGGCGGCATCCCAGCCGGCATCCGGCGCGCAAATCGAGCAGGGCAAGCTGGAAAGCTCCAATGTCGGCGCCGCGGAATCGGCCGTGCGTCTGGTGGCGGTCATGCGCCAATTTGAAATGCTGCAGAAGGCCGCTACGCTGGGTTCGCAGATGAATCGCGAGGCCGTCGAAGAGGTAGCCCGCGTGGCTTCGTAAGAGCTCGCGGGGAAGGTGAGGAACACTTATGATTCGAGCGCTTTTCAGCGCCGCCAGCGGTATGACGGCGCAACAAATGAACGTAGACAACATCGCCAACAACCTGGCGAACGCCGCCACCAACGGATACAAGGCGCGGCGGGTTCAATTTCAGGATCTGCTCTACCAGAACCTGCTGCAGCCGGGGGCTTCCGCCAGCCAGCAAACCGTGGTTCCCGTCGGCCTCCAACTGGGGCTCGGCACGCGTCCGTCGGGCAACGAGATCATCTCCACGCAGGGCAGTTTCTCCGAGACCGGCAACCCGCTGGATGTAGCCATCCAAGGGCGGGGCTTCTTTCAAGTGCTGCAGCCCAACGGACAGTTGGCATACACGCGCGACGGGGAGTTTCAGCTCGACAAGAACGGAAATATGGTGACCGCCAGCGGCAATCCCTTGCAGCCCCAGATCACCATTCCGGCGGATGCCCAATCGATCACTATTGCCGGAGACGGCACGGTGAGCTACACCCAGCCGAACCAGACCACGGCCCAGGTGGCCGGGCAGATCCAGCTTGCCAACTTCCAGAATCCGGCTGGTTTGAGCACCATTGGCGGCAACCTGTACACGCCCACGGAAGCGTCCGGCGACCCCACTCTGGGCAACCCGGGCGGGGCCGAGGGCCTGGGCGCGTTGCAGCAGGGATATACCGAACAGTCCAACGTCAGCGTGGTGCAGGAATTCGTCAACCTAATCGTCAGCCAGCGGGCCTACGAATCCAATTCCAAGGTGGTCACGGCCGCCAACGAGATGTATCAACAGGCCAACAGTCTCGTGCAACAATGACCCGGCGGATGTTACTCACCCTGCTTGCCGCGCTGGCGCCGGCGAGCGCCCAAGGCGGCAGCGCCGGCCTTCACGAATGCCTGCCGGTTTCGGGCGAGCGGATCCTGGCGGGAGACCTGGCCCAGGCCGTGCCGGTCTTCGCGGCGATAGCGCCGGAACTGGCGCTAGGCTACGCGCCCGCCCCGGGAGCGCGCCGCACTTACGGCGCCGCGGAGTTGGCGCGCCTGGCGCGGCGTTACGGACTGGCGGTGGAACCGGGGATGGAAGCCTGCTTCGTACGGCCCGTGGAGACTCTCACCGGCGAGCGCGTCGCGGCCGCCCTCCGCGCGGCCATGCCCATGGCGCGCATCGAGGTGGTGGAATTCAGCCGGCAGCCCATTCCAGCCGGCGAACTGCGCTTTCCGGTCTCCGGGTTGCGAGCGGACCAGTCCACTAGCTCTCCGCTGCTCTGGCACGGCGTAGTCTCCGCATCCGGTCAAGCCGATTTTCCGGTTTGGGCCAAGGTGCGCATTCAAATTTCGGGAAAGCGCGTGACCGCCACCGAGGCGCTGGCGCCGGGCCGTCCCATCGAACGCGCCCAACTTCGCGAAGAACCCTACGAAGGACCGCCTGGTCTGCCGGACCTGTCCCAAATCGTGGGTTGGGTGCCGCGGCGGCCGATTCCGGCGGGCGCGGCGATCGAGCGGCAGTGGCTGGATGTGCCGGCCGACGTGGTGCGCGGCGAGCGCGTGCGGGTGGAAATCCGGAGCGGCCGGGCGCGGGTGATCCTGGAAGGGCAGGCGCAGTCTTCCGGAAGGCGGGGCGAGCTCGTCGGGGTACGCAATCCCGCCAATGGAAAGATCCTGCGCGCTACAGTCGCGGATCGCGGACGCGTGGTCCTCGATGCGGACCGGGGAGAATAGCCCCAGCAGAAGGAACCGATGAAACCAAAATCAATTCTGGCGCTGCTGGCGCTGGCCTCGACGCTGGTCCCGGCCTGGGCGGCGGCGAAGAAAAAGCCGAAGCCGCCGGAGCCATCCGCACTGGAACGTTACGTGGCGGAGGCCGCTGCGGCGGCGCGCGCCAACAACGACGCCTCGCCCGGTTCCCTATGGTCGTCCGCGGCCCTGTTCACCGACCTGGCACGCGACTTGCGGGCCAGCCGGGTAAACGATACGGTCACCGTGCTGGTGGCGGAGAATGCCTCGGCGGTTAGTTCGGGCAATGTGCAAACCGCGCGCACCTCCAGCGCCAAAGCCTCGATAACGGCCCTGGGTGGTGTGACGAAGGCCACCGGCGCACTGGCTAACCTGCTGGGCACTTCAGGCGACCAGGAATTAAAGGGATCCGGCACGATCGGACGCCAGACGGTGATCTCCACCACGCTGGGCACCCGGGTCGTGCACGTATTGCCCAACGGTTATCTGGTGGTGGAAGGAGTCAAGGAGATCCGCGTGAGTTCCGAACAGCAAGTCATCACGGTGCGCGGTGTGGTGCGGCCGGCGGATCTGGGTCCGAACAATGTGGTTCAATCGGACCTGATCGCGCAACTGGAGGTCTCGGTCAATGGAAAGGGTGTGGTGGGGGACGCCATCAAGCGTCCGTTCATCCTGTACCGGCTGCTGATGGGAGTGCTTCCGTTCTAGGGTTGGAGGAAACGATGCGATGGATGGCTTTCTGTCTGGTGGCGGCGGCGCTGGCGGCCACCGCGCCGTGCGCCACGCGATTGAAGGATCTGGCGGGAATCGAAGGCGTGCGCGATAACCAGCTCATCGGCTACGGGCTGGTGGTGGGGCTGGCCGGAAAAGGGGACACGCAGCAGACCTTGTTCTCGCCGCAGAGCCTGGCCAACATGCTGGAACGCATGGGCGTCTCGGTTCCGGGAGCCACCCTTCGCACCAAGGACATGGCGGCCGTCATGATCACGGCCACCCTGCCTCCTTTCGCCCAGCCGGGCATACACCTGGATGTCACGGCGGCGGCCATCGGGGACGCCACTAACCTCCAGGGAGGGGTACTGCTGCTGGCGCCCCTGAAAGCCGCCGACGGCCAGGTTTATGCCGCGGCCCAGGGCGCCGTGGTCACCGGCGGATTCTCGGCGGGGCGCGGCGGCGCTAGCCAGACGGTGAATCATCCCACGGTGGGCCGCGTGCCCGGCGGCGGCATCGTCGAGCGGCCGGCGCCTTCGCTGGCGCCCAAGGGGGTCGTGCATCTGCAACTCCGGAACGCGGACTTTACCACCGCCTCCCGCATTGCCGCGGCGCTGAACGCCAAATACGGCGCGGCGGGAGCCTGGCCGGCGCATGCCGAAAACTCGGCCCTGGTGAGCGTACTGGTTCCCTCGTCTTACGCCGGCCGCCCGATCGATTTCATCGCGGAGATGGAGACGCTCACCGTGGACGCGGACCGGCCGGCCCGGGTGGTGGTGAATGAGCGCACCGGCACCATCGTCATGGGCCGCGATGTACACATTTCTCCAGTGGCTATCCTGCACGGCAATCTGACGGTCGAGATCCAGACCAGTCTGGACATCTCGCAGCCGCCGCCGCTATCGGCCGGGACTACCGCCGCGGCGGCCAAGGTAGGGGTGGACGCCAAAGAGGAGCCGGCCCGCAACGTGGTGCTCAAGCAAGGCGCCACCGTGGAGGAGTTGGTGCGCGCGCTGGCGGCCATCGGCTCGACTCCGCGGGATGTCATTGCCATCCTGCAAAACCTGCGCGCGGCCGGCGCGCTGGAAGCCGAGTTGGAGGTGATCTGATGAGCGCGCCAGTAACCTTGGGAGTCGCTGCGGGGGCCATGGTGCAACCGCCCGCCGCGCGCCCGCCGCAAACCGTCGAGGCTGCGGCCAAGCAATTCGAGGCCCTCATGATCGCACAGCTCCTCAAGGAAGCCCGTGGCGACGAAGGCGGCTGGCTGGGAAGCGGCGAGGACAGCGGAAGCGCCACCGCCGCCGGACTGGCTGAAGAGCAGTTTGCGCAGGCCCTGGCACAGAACGGGGGCCTGGGCTTGAGCGCTCAGATCGTCTCCAGCTTGTCCGCACGGGCGAAATAGAGCCTGCCAGGCAGGAGCGCCGCTGCGCGGTCGTTGCCCGGGTGCAGTTCCTGCGCTCCCGCCGAAGTCAGAAGCTCCAACTCTGCGTGGCATACTCCGCCGCGGCGCCCGGCGCGAAGACCGCGGGATACCCGCCGTATTCCGCGGACTCCCCGCCTATCGGCGAACGTGGGTTCGCCTGGGGAGTGGCGTGCTCGGGCGCCGTGCGGATCTGATCCCAGCCTTCCAGCAGGGTGGCCAGCAAGCTTTCCACTTCCAGCAGCGGTTCCGCCGTCTGGCGCAGATTCGCTTCGAGCAGCCGGCGTTGCATATAATCGTACAACTCCGCCAGGCTGCGGCTCACTGTGCCGCCGCGCGCATGGTCGAGGGAAGCGGACAACTGTAACAGAATGGCATAGGCCTTCGAGATTTGGCGGGAACGCTCCGCGATACGGCCGGCCGCCAGGTGGGCGCTGGCGCTACGCGTGGCATCGCCCGCGGCGCGATAGAGCAGGCGTACCAACTCCATCGGGTCGGCGCTCAGAACCTGACTTTCCAAATAGGCATCTTGCAGGGGCATCGGATCTCCTCACGCTACTTATCGGGAGAATGCGCCCGGACTTGCGCGGCGGCTAGTGCTAGTGGCAAACTTAGCCGCCATGCTGGCCCAGGGCCTGCGCCAACTTCAGCACATACTCCGGCGGCCCTTGCCAGAGGACCTCACCCGTCTGCCGGTCGACGACCCGCACCACGGGCCGCTTGGTGTCCCGATCCAGGGCGAAGGTCAGATCGCTGCCTTCGCCGAATAGTTCGGAGGCATTGATGCCCTTGACGCTGCGGATCAGCTCGCGGTTTTCCACCAACCATTTGGGACTGGCTGTGTCGGGCACGGCCGGGAGAGCCTGTCCCGGATTATTGACAGGTGCGATATCCATAAAGGCCACTCCGGGGGAGCGCCGGCTCCCCCACGATCTCATCGGCTGCCCGGGTGCGAATCTGCGCTCCTGGACTAAAGCTGCGTGCCCACCTGCCGATAGACTATCAGGGACGGCCCAGCTTGAATCGCACCTTATCGCAACAGGAAATCGACGCGTTGTTCAATAATGCGGCTGGGGGGCACCAGCAGGAGTCCCCGGCCAAGAAGGTGGTGCCTTTCGACTTCCGCCGCCCGGATCGCATCGCCAAGTCCCAGCTTCGGGCCATTCACCAGCTTCACGAGACCTTCGTCCACAATCTGGTCTCCAGCCTCTCGGCCTATTTGCGCACCTATCTTCTGGTGAATCTGGTGAGCGTCGAGCAACTCTCCTGCGAGGAGTTTCTGAACGGGCTGCCCTCGCCCACCTGCATGCTCTCGCTGGGGCTGCGGCCCTATGACGGTTACGGACTGCTGGAGCTGAGCCCGGCGCTGGTCTTCCCCATCCTGGAAGTGCTGTTGGGGGGCGATGGCAAGTCCACGGCGGCTCTGCGGCGGGAGATCACTGAAATCGAGCAGAAACTGCTCGACAGCCTTTTCCGGATTATTCTGAACGATCTCAAACAAGCCTGGCAAGCCGTCGCTCCGATCGAGTTCACCATCCATACGGTGGAGACCGAGCCCCAGTTTCTGCGCGTGTTGGCGCCCACCGAAGCGGTCGTGGCGGTGGGCATTGAGATACGCATCGGGGACAACGTGGGGATGATGAACATCGCGGTCCCGTCCATCATCGCCAAGATGATGCGGCAGAAGTTCGACCAGCAGTGGTCCATGCGCCGCACCCAATCGACCGAGGCCGAACAGGCGGACATGCTGGCGCGCATCCGGCCGTCGCTGCTGGCCCTGGACGTGCGCCTGCGCGGTCCCCGCCTGCTGGCGCGGGATCTACTGCGCCTGGCCGAAGGCGACGTGGTGGCCTTCGACTTTCCCGTGGGCCGCCCGGTGGACGGTCTGCTCAACGGCAAGCTGCGGTTCGGCGGCCGGATCGTAGAGACCGGCCGGAAGCTCGGCTTTCTGCTGGAAACCACGCCGGCTTCGGCCGGCCCGGCCGATAAGGATTGAGGTCTCATGATCCACCTCACGCGCCTCAACCATCGGCCGCTGGTGCTCAATGCGGACCTCATTGAGTCGATCGAGGTGACCCCCGACACGGTGATCAGTCTGACCACTGGGCAGAAACTGGTGGTGCTGGAACCCCCCGAAGAGGTAGTCCGGCGGGTGGTGGAGTTCCGTCGAGCCATCTACAGCGGCGTTCTGCTCAGTCCGTCCATCCCGGCCGGGCAGAGCGCGTCTCCCGGCGAGACTGGCGAGACTATAGATGGCGGTGGAAATCGAATAGGACATGGCAGAGACAACCGCACCTGCTCCTGATTCGGCGAAAGAAGCGAAAAAACCGTCCGGGCACCGGCCGGATCTGGCGACGTTGGGTGGCTTGGCCCTGGCGCTGGCCGGCATCCTGGGAGGTCTGGTGCTCGAGCAGGGCAAAGTAAAGGATGTCGCGCAACTGACCGCCGCCATCATCGTTCTGGGAGGTACCCTGGGGGCGGTGATGGTTACCACGCCGATGGATCTTCTACGCCGCGCCGCCGGCAAGTTCCCCGCGGTCTTCTTCGAGACCAGCCATGCACCGGGAACCGTCATCGAGCAGATCATCGGCTACGCCACCAAGGCCCGCAAGAACGGCATCGTCTCCCTGGAGGACGAAACCGCGTCCATTCAAGACCCCTTTCTGCGCAAGGCCTTGAACCTGGCGGTGGATGGGACCGACCTGCAAGAGTTGCGCCGCATGATGGAGCTGGAGATCGCCCTGGAGGAGCATCGCGGGGAAGCCGAAGCCAAGGTCTACGAAGCGGCCGGCGGATACGCGCCCACCATCGGGATCATCGGCGCGGTGCTGGGGCTGATCCAGGTGATGAAGCATCTGGCCAACATCGACGAGGTGGGCCGGGGAATCGCGGTGGCCTTTGTGGCTACGGTATACGGGGTGGCCTCGGCGAATATACTATTTCTTCCGGCCGGCAGCAAACTCAAGTCGCGCGTGCACGCCGCCGTGCAGATACGCGAGTTGATGCTGGAGGGCGTGCTGGGGATCGCGGAGGGTTTGAATCCCAAGCTGATCCGGATCAAGCTGGAGGCCTACGCGCCCCCGCCTGCTCCCAAGAAAGCGCCCAAGGCGAGCCCGGCGCCGGCGGCCGCCAGCCAGCCTGCGGAAGCCGTGGCGGGGGAGTAAGGCGGAGCCCATGGCGCGCCATCGAAAACCCGAAGAACCAGCCAACCACGAGCGCTGGCTGGTTTCCTATGCGGATTTCATTACTCTGCTGTTTGCCTTTTTCGTGGTGATGTTCGCCACGTCCCAAGCGGATCACGGCAAGGCCGCGCGGGTCTCCGAGTCGGTCAAAAAGGCGCTCGAAGACGGGCAGGTGAAGACCGTGCTGGCCGCCATTCTGGGAGGCACGAGGGACGACAAGGGCAAGGGAAACGCCATGATAAAGGGTCCGGGAGGGGCGAAGCCTACGGTCCACGAGGACCGGCCTCCCGCGGATCTGGCCGGTTCCCTGAATGCCTTGCGGACCGCTTTGAAGCTGGAGATCGAAAAGGGCCAGCTCCGGGTCGCCTTGGAGCAGCGCGGACTGGTGATCAGCTTACGCGAAGCTGGTTTCTTCGCCTCTGGAAACGATACCGTGTACCCGGGGACCTATCGCAGCATCGAAAAGATCGCGCGGGCGATAGCCGCGTTACCGAGTCAGGTGCGGCTGGAGGGGCACACCGATTCCGTGCCCATTCATAACTCCCGTTTCCGAAGCAACTGGGAACTTTCGGCCGCGCGCAGTATCGCCATGCTCGAGTTGCTGGTGTCCCGCTTCGATATCCCGCCGCGGCGCCTGGCAGTGGCGGGTTACGCCGACACCGTGCCCGTCGAATCCAACGATTCCGACCAGGGACGCGCGCATAACCGCCGCGTGGATGTCGTCATCCTGAACGAGTTCGGCCTCAGCCCGGAACCGAAGCCGGCTGCGGCGGGGCGCCCATGATCCGCCCTCGGGCGTCCGGATCGGCCTGTCATCTGCGGCTTTTCAGCCAACGCTAACCGCAGCCCGCTGCGGATGGCGAATCGCTAACGCTAACTAGCTGGACCGTTTTCCTCATGGCGCAAAAGTAAAAGTTTTTGGGACAACGGAACAGCCAAGCCTGCCCTCGGCTGTCGTGAGGCGAAGAACGGGCGACGATCCTCCGGCTCGCCTGATGCTGCCAGGAGGTCGCGCCGCAGGCGGGAACGCCGCCGTCGTCGATGGCATCCTGGAGGAGTTGCTCCCGCCGCTGCGCGACTGGAGGAGACATGTGCGTAGCCCAATCCTGTACTTTCACCCGGACCGTGTCTCTGGGGATTTTGCGAACTCCTTATCCGCAGGCGGGAAGCGACCCGGGCAGCTCACCAGTTCCAGCACGGCGGCCGCAGTCAAGCGGGGCAGAACGCGCACGCTGCGCGTGCGCTCCGGTACGGCCAGCGAGCCGATATAGCCGTCCGCCGGCGCCAGGGAGCATAGCGACCACTTGCTTGCCGCGGTGGGATCTCCGGCCGCGTAAATCAGCGCCGCGGGTACTCCTTGCCGCAGGCTCATCCGGAAACTGTCGAGAGGCATTGAAAGGCCATCGCCCAAAGCCTTGATGTAAGCTTCCTTCCGGGTCCAGCAGCGAAAGAAGGCCTCGTCGCGCTGTGACAGATCGAGTTCAAGCCACTCCTCGCGCTCTTCCCTTGAGAAGAACCGGCGGACGATACTCTCTTGGTCGCGTGCGGGCCGCACCTCCTCGATATCCACGCCGAGTTCGCAGCCAACCGCGAAGGCATACGTTGCAAACTTCCCGGAGTGGGCCAAGTTGAATTCGAGTGGGGTGTCCGGGAACGCAACCCGCGGTTTCCCCCGCGGCTCATAAGCGAAGCGTACACGATCGGGCTCGATGGCAAGGTAACTCCCCAGCAGAACGCGCAGGATTCCCCTTGACAGCGTGAAAGCGGTCTTTAGATGTTCGAAGCGAAACCGCGAGGCGCGTTCTCTTTCGTCGGCGGACAAGCTGCGAAAGCATGCCTCGACCGAAGCGGCGCTCGCCGCCAGTTCCACGAACCACACGTGGACCTCGCGCTGGTCCGGCAGCGTATCGCTAAGCTCCATATGCCACCCCCATAATCCTAGTGTGGCTGGCCCGCCTGTCCTCGCGTTTTTTTCGCCGCGACCCAGCTTGGACTTTGCATTTTTCCGCGAGAATGCGGGCGATTTCCCGATATGTCCGTCCGCGACGACGAAGTTCAACAATCAACTCACTGTACGGCTCCAGGCGCGAGCGCGGCGGTTTTTCAGGCAGGCTGTCGAGCAGGTCTCCGAACTTGTCGTCCATGATCGACTGTCGTTAGAGCGACTGAATTCAGCATAGCCGAACAGACTCCGAACAGAAAGTGGAGAAATACCGAACATCCGCCGAACAGGTTCGCCTGTCGCGCGAGTCCACGCGACCCTACGCCAAATGCTTAAGGATAGTGTCTCTCTCTCTGATGCCCGGCAAACCGAATTGAAGGTCGCGCCCCAGCCGACTATCTTCCTGGCAAACGCGCAGGGACCCATGTACTTTGCGCGTCTGGTGGTGCGGGCGCGGAACGATCCGCGCCAGATGGCCCACGCGGTTGAGGCGGCCATTCACCGCGTCGATCCAGACCAAGCGGTTTCGAACGTCCAAACCATGGACGAAGTCTTTTCCGATTCGGTTGCGCGCCCGAGATTTCAACTGGTGCTGCTGTTGGTGTTCGCGGGCATCGCGGTGCTGTTGGCCACCATCGGGGTGTACGGCGTGGTGTCCTATTCGGTGAGCCAGCGCACGCAGGAGATCGGCATTCGCGTGGCTTTGGGCGCGCGCTCAAGCGATGTGTCGCGCCTGGTGCTGCGCGAAGGGTTGCTGCTGGGAGGATTGGGAGTTGCCGTGGGGCTGGCCGCCGCGATGGCGTCCACGCGCGTGTTGCGAAGCCTATTGTTCGAAGTGACGCCCACCGATCCGTTGACGCTCGGCGCAGTGGCGTGTCTGCTGCTGGCGGTGGCCGTCGCGGCGACTCTATGGCCGGCTCGCCGGGCAACCAAAGTGGATCCGATGGTGGCCTTGCGGTACGAGTAGTTCTGTTAAGTTGGGATGCATGTCTCCCAGCTTTCGCGCACTCGTCCTCATCATATTCGCCAGCCACCTGGTAGCACAGCTACCCCCTGCGGCCACGGCCAAAATCGACGCCGCCGTGGACAAAGCGCTAGCCGATAGCGGCGCTCCCAGCGTCTCTATCGCGGTGGTCAAAGACGGCCGCATCGCCTACGTGCAGGCGTACGGAAAGGCTCGTCCCAACATGCGCTACAGCATCGGCTCGGTCAGCAAACAATTCATGGCCGGCGCCATCCTGATGCTAGTCGAGGAAGGCAAGCTTTCGCTTGACGAGAAGGTAGGGCGTTATCTGCCGAACCTCACCCGCGCCAACGAGATCACTATCCGGCAACTCCTGTCGCACACCTCGGGATACCAGGATTACTATCCGCTGGACTATGTGGCGCCCTTCATGCAAAAGCCCGTGACCGCGGACTACATCCTGAAGACGTGGGCCGGCAAGCCGCTGGATTTCGATCCTGGCACGCGATGGCAGTATAGCAATACGAACTATGTGGCGGCCGGCCGAATCCTGGAGCGAGTGACAGGCGCCCCTTTCGCGTCGTTCTTGCAAGCGCGAATTTTCGGCCCGCTGGGCATGACCAGCGTAATCGACCTCGACGAGCAGTCTCTTACGCAGTCTGACGCAGGGGGCTACACGCGCTTCGGACTGGGGGCGGCCCGCCCCGTCGCGCCCGAAGGCCGGGGTTGGCTTTTCGCCGCCGGCGAACTGGCCATGAACGCGCGCGATCTGGCACGCTGGGACATCTCCCTGATCGAACACAAGCTGCTGAAGCCCGAGTCGCTCGATACCATGATGAACCCGGTCCGCCTGAAGAACGGCGCGCCGACGGATTACGCCTTGGGAGTGCACGTGGACGATGCGAACGGACACCCCAGGCTGCAGCACGGCGGAGCGGTGTCGGGCTTTGTCAGCCTGAACACCGTCTGGCCGGATGAGAGGGCGGCGGTGGTGGTCTTTGCGAACATGGATGGATCGAGCGCGCCGGAGTCGATCGCAAATAAGATCGCGCCGCTGCTGTTAGCCGAAGCGGAAGATCCGCAGGCGGCCCAACAGCTCAAACAGGCCCGCCGGATTTTCAGCGGCCTGCAAGAAGGCAAGATCGACCACTCGCTGCTGAACCCCGATGCGGATGCCTACTTCACGCCGCAGGTCTTGCAAGATGCGGCCACCAGCCTGACGCCGCTGGGCGCTCCGGAGAGCTTCAAGCAGACCTCTGTCGAGCTGCGCGGCGGCATGCAGTACCGTCATTTTCAGATCGGGTTCAAGGGCAAGTCGCTGCACCTGAGCACATTCACCACGGTGGACGGGAAACTGGCGCAGTATTTGATTCAGTAGCCTATCTCGCGCAACAGATTTGCGTGGAGATCAGGATCGCGGGCGCGAGCGTCCGTGTACTGGCGAAGTAGTTCTTCCCGGCAAGGCTGCGATAGACTTCGCCGGCAACACCCGCTGCCACGGGACCAATGGCGGGCCGTCCACCGGTGAGCAGAACGACCACCACTAATTTGTTGTTGCCTACATCGTTGAAGGAGCCGAACCAGCCCAGGTGCGTGTGGCTGTCTGTGCAGGTGCCGGTCTTGCCGGCGATGGGTGCATCCTGCTGTGCGCGCCGTGCCGTGCCGTACTCGACGGCGGCCAGCATACCCGGCTTCAGTTCCGGAATCACGTTCTTGATTTCCAACTGGCGTTTCACGCGCGGCACGAACTCGGCAGACTCCTGCGCCGTACGCGGGTATTGAAGGTAGTAGAGCGTACCGCCATTCGCCAGCGCGGACATCAGCGCGGCCAGTTGCAGTGGCGTTTGGGAGATCTCTTCGCCAAAGCTGGTGAGCATGCCCACGCCGCCGTTGCTGGGCGGCTCGGTGGGAAAACGCCCGGGGCTTTCGCCGGCGATGTTCAGGCCGGCCTTCTCGCCGTATCCGAACAGGTGCGCGTAATAGCTGACCTTGTCGAAGCCGAGCTTGGTTCCCAACGTGGCGAAGTAGTAGTTATTCGAATGCGCCAGAGCCTGCGTCAGGTTGTAGCCGCCGTGGCGGAACAGCTTGCCATCGCCGCCGACCACCTTCTCACTGAGGGCCGCCAGCGCGACCGAAACCTTGATCGTGGAGCAGGGTTGAAATCCGCTGCCGAGCGCCAGCTTTTGGTTGACGATGGACAAGATGCGGCCTGTATTCGGCTCTACCACCACCACCGATCCGTTGTACGAGCCGAGCGCCTCGACGGCGGAACGGCGCACTTCCAGATCTTCGCCATCGGCGTTGTCGCCCATGGTGGAATCGGCATAAGTCGGCTCGGTCCACGGTCCGCCGCGCACGACCACCGGTGGGGGCGCCGGCGCCGGCACGCGATAAGCGGCGCGATGCACCAACGCGTTGCTCGACTGGCCGCTTGAATGGTGGACCACGGCGGCGCGCGGCGCGGCGGCGGCGTGATGCACGGCCCGATGGCGGCGGCGCGTAGGCGTGGGCGTAGCAAAGACAACGTGGGATATCAGGAAGAAAACGATTGCGAGCTGCAGAAGCCGGGGGAGGCTCAATAAAGACTTCATCATACGTCCAGACACGAGCGCCCAGGTCGTGAAACCTGTAGTAATTCGCCAGAGCTTAAGTACAGAATTCCGGCCGGAGCAACCGGATAATTCAATTGTGCACGGTCCAGCACGTTTTCGTCAAGTTTTCCATGATTAATTTTTGAGAATGAGCTGGCAGCATTATGCTGCTGTCCAGCCGCCATCGATAGTGAGCACGGAGCCGGTAACGAATGCGGCTTCCGGCGAACAAAGATACAGCGCCATGTTGGCGATCTCCTCCGGACGTCCGAGGCGCCCGACTGGTTGGCGCTGGTTCAGCTCGGCGCGCACCTTCTCTTTCTCGTGCCGATGATATTTCTCCAGGTAAGCCTCGACAAAAGGCGTATCCACTGTGCCGGGACAAATGCAGTTTGCGCGAATCTCCGTTGGATACTCGACCGCCAGTTGACGCGTCATCGCGATCACCGCGCCCTTTGTGGCGCAATAAGCGAAACGTTTCTTAACCCCCACCAGGCCCGCCACCGATCCGATGTTCACGATGGAGCCGCGGGACGCCAGCAACAGCGGCATGGCGGCTCGCGTTACCAGGAACATGCCCTGCACATTTACCCGAAACAGCCGATCGAAATCGGCTAGCTCGGTCTGCTCCACGCCGCCCACGAGGCCGATGCCGGCGTTGTTCACCAGAATATCGAGCGCGGCGATGCGCGCGAACGCAGAATGCACGGCCGCTTCATCGGTAATATCAAGTATGAGAACAGTGGCGCCGGACAATTCCCGTGACAAGGCTTCGGCTCCCGGCTGGTCGATATCGGCGATGGCGACCTGCGCCCCCGCGGCGTGTAGCGCCCGGCAGGTGGCGGCGCCGATGCCGCTGGCGCCGCCGGTGACCAGGGCCTTGCGCCCATCCACACGAAAAGGAAGATGCATCGCTTGAATTCTAACGCCATGCGGGTTCTACAGGACGAAGTCGTCCAATGCCAGCGGTGCCCCCGGCTGATTGCGCATTGTACCGAGGTGGCCCGCGTGAAGCGGCGCGCCTACCGCGATTGGGAATACTGGGGCAAGCCGGTGCCTTCGTTTGGGCGTCCGAGCGCGGAGTTGCTGATCGTCGGCCTGGCGCCGGGCGCGCACGGCTCCAATCGCACCGGGCGGATGTTCACGGGCGACGTATCCGGCAACATGCTGTATCGCGTACTGCACAAAACCGGCTTTGCCAGCCAGGGCGAGAGTGTCTCGCGGGACGACGGCCAGCGGCTGATCAACGCCTACATCACGGCGGTGGCACGCTGCGCGCCGCCGGCCAACAAGCCCACGCGCGAGGAGATCTCCAATTGCCGGCCGTACCTGGAGCGCGAGCTGGATTTACTGCGGAACGTCAAGGCAGTGGTGGCGTTGGGACGTGTGGCGTTCGACAACTATCTGAGCATTTTGCAGGGCCGCGGTCTGATCCGGAGCCGCGCGGCCTTCGCGTTCGGACACAATCGCATGTTTGAAACCGCGCCCGGCCAGCCGGTGCTGATCAGCTCCTATCATCCGAGCCAGCAGAACACTTCCACCGGTAAGTTGACGGAGGAGATGCTGGTGGCGGTGTTCCGGCGCGCGAGCAAGATGTTGGCGGCGAAGTGAGAACGCGCGGCTAAATAGAACGCCATAAGTCTGGGGGAGCGCCCCACGATTAAGGCAGGTGCTCGGTTACAGGAAAAGTATGCGGCATTACGCACGAGTGCGTGCGCCACCTCTCGTTCATCGATTATACCGGCCAGAGCATTAGCATGCTGCGCAAGTGCAACCCCGTCGCGCAGCGACGCGCCGCTCTGTAGGACAATGAGGGTTCCGAATGCGGAAACGGAGCCTGTTCCTTACATTTGAAGGCATGGACGGTTCGGGGAAGACCACCCAGATGCGGCTGCTGGCCGAGCGCCTGCGAGCGCGCGGCCGCGACGTGCTGGAGACGGCCGAACCGGGCGGCACGCGCATTGGCATCGAGATCCGGCGCATTCTGCTGGATGCGGCCAATCAGGAGCTGGGACCCACCGCGGAGATGCTGCTGTATTTCGCCTGCCGCGCGCAGAACGTGGATGAGTGGATCATGCCGGCCCTGGCCGCGGGCAAGATCGTGCTTTCGGACCGGTTCACCGATTCGACGCTGGTCTATCAAGGCTGCGGGCGCGGGCTGGGCGCGGAGACGGTGATGACGCTCGACCGCATTGCCTGCCGCGGCCTGGTTCCGGATCTGACGCTGCTCATCGATATCGACGCGGAAACCAGCCTGGCGCGGGCGCACGCGCGCAATGCCTCCGAGCGGCACAGCGAGACGCGCATGGACGAGCAATCGCTCGAATTCCATCGTCAAGTCTACGAGGCGTATCACGCACTGGCGGCGCGCGAGCCACATCGGTTCCGCATCGTCGATGGCCGCGCCGGCGTGGAACCCATAGCGGCCGAAATCTGGAAGGCCGTCGAACCGTATGTTTGACGGCTTTTGGGGCAACCCGCACGTCACCGCGGCGCTGGAGCAAATGATCGCGCGCGGCCGGTTGGCGCAAACGCTGCTGTTCGCGGGACCGGAAGGCGTCGGCAAGGCCACGCTGGCGCGCAGGCTGGCCGCACGGCTGCTGGGCCATGCCGGGCAGATCGAGCGCGACGATCTCAGCCTGCCGGAGAATACCGGAATCGTGGCGGCGCGCGAGCGCTGGCCGGCGGACAAGCGCAACCAGGATCCTCTGCTGTTCGCCTCATATCCGGATTTCGTGACCTTTCCGCCGGATGGGCCGCTGCGGCAGATCTCCATCGATCAGACGCGCCTGCTGCGCGAGTGGGCCAAGCTGGCGCCGAATCATGGCAGCCGGCGCGTGTTCCTGATCGACCACGTGGACCGCGCCGGCGAACACGCCGCCAACGCCCTGCTGAAGACGCTGGAGGAGCCGTCGCCGCACCTGATCCTGATCATGACGGCGGAGAACGCTTACGATCTGCTGCCCACCATCCGCTCGCGCGCGGTGCCGTTTCAGTTTACGCCGCTCTCGGCGGAAGAGACGCGCGAGTTCGTGCGCGCGCGCGGGATGGACCATGCCGAGCGGCGCGCGGCGCTGAGCGGCGGCAGTCCGGGCGTGGCGGTCTCGCTGGATCTGGAGGCGTACGATAAACGCCGCGCGGCCATGTTCACGCTGCTGCGCGTGGCGGCGGGCGTGATGCCGTTCGGCGCGTGGGTGCCCTATTCGGAATCGATCGGACGCAGCAAGAGCGAGAAGCTGGAGTTGCACCTGAAGGTGCTCTACGATCTGCTGCGCGATGTGCTCGTTCTGCGGGAATCGGGCGGCGCGGTGCGCAACGAGGATCTGCGCGCGGAACTGGAAGCCGTGGCGCGCAAGGTATCGTTCGGGTGGATCCGCGCGGCGGTCAAGAAGGTGGACGATCTGGCGGGGCTGATCCGCCGCAACATTCAGAAGTCGATTGCCCTGGATGCGTTGATTGTGGATCTGCGGGCGCGTTAAACCGCTTGCTTACGCGCGCGGCTTAGTAGATGGTACGTTACCGAGCCGGGCCCAGAGGGCACCCCGTCAGGGAGCGGAGGGTTTCGAAGAACTCCGGGAAGGAAACCGACGCGGCTTCCGCGCCGTGGATCACCGATTCGCCATCCGCGCAGAGTGCCGCGATAGCGAACGCCATGGCGATGCGGTGATCGCCGAAGGAATCCAGTTCGGCGGCGTGGAAACGCTGGCGGCCGGGAATCGCGAGGCCATCTGGCAATTCCTCCGCCTGGACCCCCATGCGGCGCAGATTTTCGGCAACAGTGGCAATGCGGTCGGTCTCTTTGATTCGCAGCTCGGCGGCGTCCCGGATGGTGAGACCCTCTTCGCTGGCCGCGCCGAGGACCGCAAGCACCGGGATCTCGTCGATCAGGGCGGCGGTGGTTTCCTTCTCGATCGCGCCGCCGCGCACTCGCGAGCTGGTCACCAGCAGGTCGCCGGCTAATTCCCCATTCCGGCTCTCCACTTCGGTGATGCGGATGGCCGCGCCCATGCCTACCAGGAAATCGAGCAACGTAGAGCGCGTGGGATTCAGGCCCGCCCCGCGGATGGCGAGCCGGGAGCCGGGCAGCAGCAGCGCCGCCACGATAAAGAACGCCGCCGAGGAAAGGTCCGAAGGGACCACCAGGTCGCGCCCGGTGAGCGTGGGGCGTCCCGTGAGCGCGATGGTTTTGGCTGCGACGCGCACGTCCGCGCCGAACTCCCGCAGGGCGATCTCCGTGTGGTCGCGCGACCGCACAGGCTCCCGCACGATGGTCTCGCCTTCCGCGTATAGTCCGGCGAATAGCACGCAGGTTTTCACCTGGGCGCTGGGCACGGGAAGCGTGTAATCGATGGGCCGCAGGCGCGCGCTGCGGATTTCGAGCGGCGGAAAGCGGCCGTCGCGGGCGGAGATGGAGGCGCCCATCCGGGAGAGCGGCTCGATTATGCGGCCCATGGGCCGGCGGGAAAGGGATTCGTCGCCGCCGATGCGGGTTGGGAAAGACTGCGCCGCCAGAATGCCGGATAGCATGCGGATGGTCGAACCGGAGTTGCCGGCGTCCAGGTCTGCAGCCGGCGGGCGCAAACCGTCCAGGCCGCGGCCGCGGATCGCCACCTCGGTTCCGTTCTCTTCCACCGGCACGCCGAGCGCGCGCATGGCGTTGAGGGTGGAATGGCAGTCGGCGCCGGTCGAATAGTTTTGAATCCGGCTATCGCCTTGGGCAATGGAGGCGATCATGGCATAGCGGTGGGAGATCGACTTGTCGCCGGGCAGGGTGATTGATCCGGAGATGGATCGGGCAGGGGGGATTCTCTGAGGCATCGGGAATCCCCATTTTAGCGTGGGGTTCAGCTTGTGGGGCAGCCAATCCTGGCTTCAGCCTGTCCTACCACACTCAGCAAATATGCGCCCCGCGCGTCTCCACATACACCGCGTACAACGATTGGCTGGCGGCCATGAACAGCAGGTTGCGCTTGCTGCCGCCGAAGCACAGATTCGCACAAGCCTCCGGCAGCACGATCTGGCCGATGCGCTCCCCCGCGGGCGTAAAAACCTGCACGCCGTCGTAGCCCGCACCCACCCAGCCGCAGCCGGCCCAGATGTTGCCATCCACATCGGCGCGGATGCCATCGGCCATGCCAGGTTTCGTGGACACAAACTCGCGCCCGTTGCGCAAGCTGCGGGAATCCGTCACATCATAAACGCGAATGTTGCGTGGCGCGTCCGGATAATGCGTGGCGCCGGTGTCCACGATGTAGAGCTTCTTGTAGTCGGGCGAAAAGCACAGGCCGTTGGGCTTGTACATTTCGTCGTTGACCATCTCCATCTTGCCGGTCTGGCCATCGATGCGGTATACCGCCTCTTTCAACTGCATCTCCGCGCGCGCGCCCTCATATGCAGCCAGGATGCCATAGCCGGGGTCGGTGAACCAGACTGCGCCATCCGGGTGGACCACGATATCGTTCGGCGCGTTGAGCGGCTTGCCATTCCATTTGTCGGCCAGCACCGTGACCGCGCCATCCGGTTCATAGCGGACCACGCGCCGGTTCAGGTGCTCGCAGGAAAGCTCGCGGCCCTGATAGTCGAAGGTGTTGCCGTTGCTGTTACCGCTGGGATTGCGGTAGGTGCTGATGTGGCCGTCCTCTTCGAGCCAGCGCATCTGCGCGTTGTTGGGGATGTCGCTCCACACCAGGTAGCGGCCGGCGCCCGACCACGCCGGACCTTCGGCCCACAGCATGCCCGTCCGCAGCCGCCGGATCGGGGTGTTGTTGACCTTGTATTTGGCGAAGCGCTTGTCCAGCACCAGGATGTCCGGATCGGGATAGCGCACGGGCTCTTTGCCGCTCCAATCGCGCTGGGCGCGCGCCGCCTTTGGGGCTAGGACGGCGGATGCCAGGGCGGCCGCCAGGAAAGAGCGCCTGCTGTTCTCGTTCATATGCATTCCGGAGGCCAGTATACATCACGGCGTCAAGCGGAAATCCGCATGGGAATCTCTGTTTTTGTATGATAGCGGGTGATGCGCATCATCCTGAGAATCGTCACCCTCGCCGGTGTAATGGCCGCCGGCCTAGCCGCCGCCGGCAACCGCTTCGTGCATACCGACGGCAAACACATCGTGGCGCCCAACGGCGAGAAACTGCTGCTGCGCGGCATCAATCTGGGAAACTGGCTGGTGCCCGAAGGCTACATGTTCCACTTCGACAAGGGGCCGGCCTCCTACCGCGAGATCTCGGCCCTGTTCAACGACCTGATCGGCCCGGACGAGGCTGCGCGTTTCTGGAAGCAGTATCGCGACGCCTACATCGCCGAAGCCGACATCCGCTTCATCCACGACGCCGGCTTCAACTGCGTCCGCATTCCCTTCCACTCGAAGCTGATCGACGACGGCACGGCGTTCCCACTGCTCGACCGGGTGATCGCATGGTGCCGTCAGTCGCACATCTGGGTGATCCTGGATATGCACTGCGCGCCCGGCGGCCAGACCGGCACCAACATCGACGATAGCTGGGGCTATCCATGGCTGTTCGAAAGCGCAGAAGAGCAGCAGTTGGCGGCGGGGTTCTGGCGCAGCATCGCGCAGCGGTACGCCGACGACCCAACCGTTCTCGGCTACGACCTGCTGAACGAACCGATTCCGCCTCCCGTGGCCCGGTTGAATCCCCGCCTGGAGCCGCTATACCGCAAGATCACGGAAGCCATTCGCCAGGTGGATCCGAACCACGCCGTCATCCTGGGCGGCGCGCAGTGGGATAGTAACTTCGACGTGTTCGGCCCGCCCTTCGACCCCAACGCCATCTACACCTTCCACAAATACTGGACCGCACCCACGAAGGACGTGATCCAGCCCTACCTGGATTTCCGCGAGCGCTACCAGGCGCCCATCTGGATGGGCGAATCCGGCGAGAACCAGGATTCCTGGATCGCGCAATTCCGGACCATGCTGGAGAAGAACGATGTCGGCTGGGCATTCTGGCCGTATAAGAAAATGGATGCGACCTCGTCGCCGGTGAGCTTCGCGCGGCCCATGCATTGGGATGAAATCGTGAGCTACGCGGCGTTGCCCGGCGGCATGGGCGCGGCGGAAGAAAAGATGAAGAAGCGGCCGGCGATGGATCATTCGCGCGCGGCGCTGGCGGATTTGCTGGAGAAGATCAAGTTGGAGAAGTGCCGCGTTAACGAAGGGTATTTGACGGCGCTGGGCATGCGCAACCCGATGGGGAATTAGTGCGCAGGCGCATTTTCTCAAGTACGCCACCTCATCACCACCGAACCCCTGTGGGAGATCCGGATTAGACGCAACACGGTTCACTTACCCATAAGTGGGGCGAGCGCCATTGTTGCCGACCCACTGCGATCTACCCGCAAGCGAGGCGCCGACTTTGGCCGTAAACAATGGCAAAGGGTGGCCAACGATCAAGTCGGATAACTACGTTCGCAGCGTGGAGCGCGGATGCATCGTGGTGAACGGATCCGACGATGATGGCTTGGTTGGGGCGCCGCGCTGTGATATTATCAGCGGCTGAGGTACCCGTTTTTTATGCCATACGACGATGACCTCGCGCGGAGCGAAGAACGGTCGTCGGACGTGAACTCTGCTGACGTGAAAGACGCCGCCGTCGACCTTTCAACAGCTGTCTTGCTGTTCCGCTACTTCCGATTTTGGCGCCGGATTGTGTTGATCGCAGCACTTTTCGCCGGGTTCTGGGCCTTAACTGGCCGGTCGCTCGCGTCTGCCGGTGCTGCGATAGGATTCGGTGGGCTTTATGTAGCCTTTAGGCGGTATTATCGGCCGGCGCTCCTCGCGTTCAGTTGGGCCATGATCCCGGCTTGCGCCGCGATCGCAGCCTGGGCGTTGTGGAAATCCGTCGCACTCCTGCAACGCAGCTTGAATGTGTGGCTGGCAATTCCGCTTTCCGTGATTGCGTCGTTTCTGTATATCTCACATAGGGTGCTACAGCAATCCATCGAAAGCGACGACATGCCGTACCGCAAACCAAGCGACCCCTTCTATATAGCCCCGTCCTTTTCCGCGATGTGGCTCTCCGGCGGGTGGCGAACTGGTCTCGCGCTCGCCACGCCATGGTATATCTGGAATTCTTTTATTGGCGCTACGCCCGATCAGGTGAACGGCTGTTTGCTCTTTGGGATTTTCTTGTTCGCGGTCGCGCTGGATCCTTGGGTTCTGATCCCGTCCGCGCGCGCTGTTTGGACGGTAACGCCAGTCGAGCTTCTCCGCGCGATCACCCGTTCGCAACCGAAAGCGGTTAATCACTCCTACACGCTGTTCCTTTTGCGAGAAGGTCTGAAGCAGCCGATAGCCGCCGCGGGAGTCCTGATCTTGGCAATAGTTCTCATGGCCGTTGCGCTTGCCTCAGTCCTGTTTCTTTGGCGGATCCTAGGCATTCTACCGATTCTGGCAGCATTGACAGCATGGGCATTCTGCTCACGTCTCGCGACGCGGTACGTCCTCGGTAAAGCCGCGAGTACCATTCAGCTCGCGTCAGAGCCGTTCACGCTGTACTTGCGCTCCTTTATCGACGATGATTTCCGGGTCCTTCGGGATGGGCTGCTTTATCGCGTTTGGCTCGTGGACCAGCTTTTCAATGCGCTGCGATACACGCGGTTCGAGGAGGTCCTTACCGGGACTGTGTGGCCTTACGGCAGGCTCGTAACGCTCAGCCGGCCAGGTAGCAAATTGCCCGATATTGGAGCACTGCGGGTGAGGGCTGACCCCGAACATTGGCAGCAGACGATCATGCAATTCGTCGATTCCGCCAATCGCGTAGTTATGGCTGTGGGATTCTCGTCAGGTTTGCGGTGGGAGTTAGCCCAGTTCGATACGGCAAGACTGGCTAAGCTGACGCTGGCGTTCGTGCCTGAACATCCCGAGGAAACATTGGCGACATGGCGTCAGTTCACGTTGGAGGCTCCGCGCCTGTCGTTGTGCAGGGAGGAGGTGATCACGAAGGCTCTAGCTGCACGGTTTCGTGATGATGGCTCGCTTGTGTTCGTCACTGCGCGAAAGCGATCCCTTGTTGCATACCAGCTCGCAATTCTGTCGTGTTTTGTCCCCGCTGGAGCCCTGGAACCGTTCATCGAACTCAAGGCACGTCCCCGAAACAGCGGGAGGCGCGGCGCAATCACAGTCTAGCGTCAAATCGGCTGCCCAGGCCGACAGCATCCAGCCTGGTTGGTAGAGTCCCATTGCGCGTCAGGCGTTCTCTCGTGCTGCAGCATCCGACAGTGGAGAAGACTCCATGCCCGCTGAGAGTCCGACCGTTCCGGGCGAGTCGCAGCTACAGCCCGTGACGACATTGACAACCCTCCGCTACTCAGCCTCACGAACGCATTTTGCTGCATAGCTCCCGGCTTATCGCCAAGGGGTTTACCGATAGCTGTCGACAACAGTCCTTATCACCATCAACCAAGCGCAGCGGACCCGGCGCGGCGGTCTGGACGTCAGCCGGGACGCCATCCTTCAAGCGAGCCATATCGGAGTTAAACGTAACCGCTAGCCAACCACCGCGCAGTGGTGTATCATATGCCTGGAGCGACCATGATCGTCGACAAGCGTGCAGACCTCGCCGGACCTGGCATCGGTGACTACGAGGAACTGGAGAAGATCCTTCCCCAGAATTACACTTCCCTTCTGACCCCCAAGGAGACTCAAAAGGCCATATTCGCGGCCAAGAATTACATCGAAGAAAACCTCTGCCAGGCGCTGAACCTGATGATGGTGACGGTGCCGCTGATCGTGGACGTCGAGAGCGGCGTCAACGACTACCTGGACCGGGACGGCTCCCGCACCCCCATCCAGTTCCACATCTCCAACGACCACAACCAGCATCCCATCGATGCGCAGGTTGTGCAGGCGGCCACCAAGTGGAAACGCGTCGCCCTGCAACGCTTCGGCATGCAGCCGGGCGAAGGCCTCTGCACAGACATGCGCGCCGTGCGCAAGGACTACTTCCTCGACCACGATCACAGCGCCTACGTGGACCAGTGGGACTGGGAACGCGCCATCACCGCGAACCAGCGCAGTCTCGATTTTCTAAAGGAAATCGTCGGCAAGGTCTGGAAGGTCCTGGTCTCGACCGAGCGCTACGTGCAGGATCTTTTTCCCCAACTGAAAACGAAGTATCCGAATCTTCCGGAGAAGCTGACATTCCTGCACGCCGAGGATCTGCTGGACATGTATCCGGACCTGCCGCGCAAACAGCGCGAGACGGCCATCCTGCAGGAGTGCCCCGCCATCTTTATCGCCGGCATTGGCTGGACGCTCACCGACGGCTATCCGCACGAAATGCGCGCGGCGGATTACGACGACTGGGTCACGCCCACCGTGTCGGCGGATGGCCGGCAAGTGCACGGCCTGAATGGCGACATCCTGGTCTGGAACCATGTCACACAGCGCCGCCACGAATTGACGTCCATGGGCATCCGGGTCAACGACCAAACGTTGCGGCAGCAACTGGAGATGACCGGCCAGCTCGATTTTCTGAACTATCCGTATCATCGCGCGATCCTGAATCGCGAGCTGCCGCTCAGCATCGGAGGCGGCATCGGTCAGTCCCGCACGCTGATGTTGCTGCTGCGTAAAGCGCACCTGGGCGAGGTCAGCGTCACCGTTTGGCCGAAAATCCTGAAAGAGATGTGCGCCCGTAAGAACGTCATCGTCCTAGAGTGACGATCCCTTACTGCCGGGCAGTCCGCGTGGCTTTGCATTCCCGCCGCACCTCTGCCAACATAGGCAGACATGGCTCTCCCGCGAAACTTCCGCACTTTTGCCGGCGCCTCGCTGTTTCTGGCGATGGCGTCCGGCGCGCAGCTTGACGACGCCACCCGCAGCCTCTCCCGCGGTATCTTTCGACAGTTGATTGAAATCAACACTACCGACTCCGTCGGCAGCACCACCGTTGCCGCCGAAGCCATGCGGCAGCGGCTGCTCGACGTCGGGTTCGACCCGGCCGACGCCCAGGTTCTCGGACCCAACGACCGAAAGGGAAACCTGGTAGCGCGCCTTCACGGCAGCGGCGCTCACAAGCCGCTCCTGATCATCGGCCACCTGGATGTTGTGGAAGCCCGCCGCGAAGACTGGACCACCAACCCGTTCGAGTTCGTGGAAAAAGACGGCTACTTCTACGGGCGCGGCACGCAGGATATGAAGGTCAGCGACGCCGCCGTGGTCACCGCGTTCATCCGCTTCAAGCGGGAAGGCTACCGGCCCGATCGCGATATCGTCCTGGCCCTCACAGCCGACGAGGAGGGCGGCAAATCCAATGGCGTCGATTGGCTGCTGCGCAACCATCGCGATCTGGTGGATGCCGAGTTCGCGCTCAACGCCGATAGCGGCGGGGTCACCTCCGTCAACGGCAAACCGGTGGACCTGGATATCGAGGCCAGCGAGAAGCTTTATGCCGACTTCCAGCTAACCGCCACCAATCCGGGCGGCCATAGTTCCTTGCCCGTGCCCGACAATGCCATCTACCACGTTGCGAACGCACTGTCCCGCTTGGAGCGCGCGCCCTTCCCCTTCGAGCTGAACGAGGTGACGAGTACTTACTTCGAACGCCGCGCCACGCTCGAAAGCGGACAAACCGCCGAAGACATGCGGGCGATCTTGCGCAAGCCCCCCGGCGAAGCCGCCATCGCCCGCCTTTCCAGGGATGCGCGCTACAACTCCACCATGCGCACCACCTGCGTCGCCACCCGGCTCAGTGGCGGCCACGCCAATAATGCTTTGCCGCAACTCGCGCAGGCCAACGTGAACTGCCGCATCCTGCCCGGCCACTCGGCGGAGGAGATTCGCCAGAAGCTGATCGCCATCTTCGGCGACCCTCAAGTCGCGGTCCGTTTCGTGGACGGCGCGTACAATGTTACCGACCGCGCTCCCGACAAGACGGCGTTTCCGCCCATCTTGCCCAAGCCCGAGATACTGAGGCCGCTGGAACGTGTAGCCGCGCAAATGTGGCCGGGGGCGCCGGTGATTCCGGACATGGAAACGGGCGCCTCCGACAGCATCTACACCATCGCGGCCGGCATTCCTACCTATGGCGTGAACGGCGTCGCCATCGATCAGGACGATATTCGCGCGCACGGCAAAGATGAGCGGGTGCGCACGGTCGCGTTTTACGACGGCGTGGAGTTCTACTACCGCTACCTGAAGGAACTCACAGCGGGATCCAATAAGCCGCCCGTACAGTAGTTGCTTGGCTTGCTTGAACCTTGCTTGAACATTGCTTGAAGATGGGCACACGCTTTGATTAAATGGATGATCATCCCGGCGCTTGCCCATCCCCGATGCTGGACGCGGAACCGCGGCCGTTGGCCATTTCCGCCAAGCTGCTGTACGGCGTGGGTGAAATGCCCATTACGGTGTTGATGGTCCTGTCCGGACTCTTCATTCAGCTAGCCCTGGATGCAGTGGGCGATCCGTCGATTGGCCACCTCTCGGACCGCAGCCGCCACCGCTTGGGCCGCCACGCTTTCATGTTGCCGGGCGCGCTGGGCATGGGGCCGTGCTTCTTTTTGCTGTTCAGTCCGCCACGCACGCTGGGGCATCTCGGAAGGCCTATGCGGTAATGGACCGGTGAGGCGCGGGTCGAAAGGACCAGAGCCTCCGTCCGGATGAATTCATCCGTGTTTATCTGTGTCCATCTGTGGTTCCGATTGGTCGCTATTCTACGTCAAAATCGGCCACGCGCGTCTTCGAGTTATTGAGCGCATCCTTCGCCGTCACCTCGACGCGATAAGCGCCCGGATTGAGCTTATCGAGGGGTATTTTGAGCCCGATCGGAATCACCGGATTACCGGTGCGAATCTCGCTGTTCACGCCCATCAGTCCGGAATCCTGCTTGGCCTCCTGCGTCTTTCGGTCGAGCACGCGAAGCTGGACTCCCACGATGGGCGGAGTCTTATCCGTTGCATGGGGTTCGTAGATCTCCGCGTACAAGGCCGCGCGATCCGTCGTCTTGAAGCGGTACGCGGCAGCGGGCGTGAACTGATACCCTTGCGCGACCAGCGGTGTGCGCCCTTCCAGCAAGACCGCGTCAAGGTCCGTGCCGACGTCGGCGGTCCTATGCAGATCCTTACTGAGCGCCAGGGCGCTTAGACCGAATTGCTTGCTGTCGTAGGGATCGATCGTCAGCGGCATCTCGACCTTGCCGAAGCTGGGGCCACCGGAACTGAAGGCGGTTTTCAGAGTGTACTGGCCGGAAGCGATGTCAAACTGGCCGTCATAGTAGTACGGCCGCTCGGTAAAGGCCTGCACCTCCTTTTTGTTCTCCACCTCGATCTTCTTGTTGTCGCTGAAACGCGCCGCCACGCTTCCGTCGGGGCGGTAGGCGATGGCCAGGATATTCAATTCGGCATGAAATTTTCCATGGGCCTTCTCGAACTTGATACTGTCCGCTGGAATATCGATCGCCACATCCACGCGAGCGGTGTTGCTCGACGAATAGAAGAACGGCGCTTGCATGCTGGCGCCGGGAACTCCGGGCGCCGATCCGGCCACGCGGTTTTCCAGATCCTTCTCGACCGGATTCCCCGCCAGCATGTCCACGGGCTTCACGTTGCAATAGCCATTGCGGAAGCGAACCGAGGTTCCCGGGCGGTCCAGTTTCACCTTCAGGAAATGGCAGCTTCCCTCCTTCGACTCAGCCGGTGTGTAGCCAAGTAAGTAGAACTGGTCTTGCTCTTTACTGATCTTCTCCAATCCCCCCAACAGGTCGTTGGTGTTGGCGATCACGAAACCGCCGGTGCCATCCGCCAGCGCGAAAAGGACCTGCTGATTGGTGGAGGCGCTGGGCAGGAATGGCGGAATCAGATTGCGGGACTGGTTGTACGGATTCAGGGTGTTGGGGTTGAGCACGGGGGAGCCGCCCGTGGTGCCACCGCCACCTTTACCGCCGCCTGTAGTGCCGCCACCTTTGCCACCACCGGTACCGCTACCGGTACCGCCGGAGCCTCCTTTACCGCCGCCTGTGCCGCCGCCCGTGCCGCCGCCTGTGCCTCCACCTTTACCGCCACCACCAGCGCCGCCACTGCCCCCTCCGGCGCCACCGGCGCCACCGCCGACCGGGCCGCCGCCATGCTGGAAGAAGGCCATGCCCAGCGAATTCGCCGGGCTGAAAGAAGCGGGAATGAGCTCGACCAGTTGGGGACTCGACGGGGACCACAGGCTCGCGCCGGCCGGTCCCGCCGTGATGCCACCCACCAGACCGCGCACGTCGATGGGATAGATCGCCACGTTCGCGCGATTGCACTCCGCAATCACGGCGGTCAGCTCCGACATGTTCTCGGCGCGCACGGCAAAGCCGGAGGTCAGCAATACGACCATCTTGCGGCCGGGTACGGGCGCCAGAAGCTTGGCCATGCTGCGCAGGGCCAGCAACTCGTCCCACACACCGAAGGCCGCTTCGGCCTTGCCCAGATTCGGCATGCCCGTGGATGCCACTTCCACCGGTTCATTGGGCGAAACCGGCGAGAACTTGACGCCGCTTACCACTTTCTTCAGCCGGTCGGCGTCCGCCGTGAAGTTCTGCGCCACGCTGATACTCCCGGCGTAGTTGATAATGGCCATCAGGCGGTTCGGACCGGCGTTGGCGTCGATGAACTGCGCGGCGGCCTGGCGCGCGCGCATCTGGTCGCCAAAATCCATCGTGGAATTATCGAAGAGCAACACCATATAGTGTTTCTGATTGTTATTTGGCGAGTTAGGACTGGCTTCGAATGAAAAACTGGTGATGGTCTGTTCCTTGCTGTCTTCCAAGACGCGAAAGTCTTTCTGTTCGAGATCCCGAACGTATTGTCCTTTCTTGTCGGTAACGACCGCGTCCACCAAAACCAAACGCGTCTCCGCCTTGATCACCGGCAGTGAGCCGGAAGCCTGAGCATTGGCGTCCTGAGCCCACGCCACCGCGCCCGCGGCGCCGATCGCGGCTGCCAGAAGTAATATGCTGCGAAGCTGCATCTTGCACCTCAATTCATCGGAATATCGACAGTGCCATTGGCGGCTGCCATAAGTTGTCCTTCGGAGTCTCTGATCACCAGCCGGATCATGTAACTGCCCGGCTTCACGTCAAAGCTGCTTTTCACGGTGATCCCCGAGTTTAGCCTGCTTTCCAGAGTCTGGTCCTTCAGGCGCATCTCGACGGTCTTGGAGTTTCCCGTAACCAGGTTCCCGTTCCGGTCGAAAAGTCCTGAGACGACGGTCAGGTCGTCCCGGTTGCGTCCATTTTCCTTGCGAAAACGCAGGTGTTTCACATCCACGCGAGCCAGCACCGCAAGCCGCGCGTCTGCCGCGCTCGGTTTGAAAAACTGCGTGTGCATCACTACCGGGATGTCGCGCAGCTCCTCGCGCGAGAACAGCGCGTCCTGGATTTCCTGCTTGGCGGTCTCCTCCGGGTCGGCCAGATGCTGGGGGGCATAATAGCCGTTGCGCGCTTGCAATTCCAGCTTGCTGGAGTTTCTGAGGGTAACCTTCAATGTGTGCAGCCGGCCGTCCAGCTTCAAGTTTTGTGGCGAGAAACCCAGCACATAAACAAATTCCGGCCGCGCGGCCAGGCGCTTAAATCCCTCGAACAGGTCGTTGTTGTTGTGAAAGAAAAGGCCGCCGGTGCCGTAGGCGAATTCGGCGAGCACATCCTCCTCGGCGTGGGCGCTGGCCAACAGATATTGGGACCGCATGATCGACCCGGCAGCACTCTGGGGAGAAGGCTGGCTGGCATCGCCAAATGGAACGATGGTGTAGAGACCGCGCGCGTTCAGAGAGCTGATGATGACATTGGAGCGTATGGCGCGGTCGATGATCTCGGTCTTGTCCTGGTACAGATCGAAGAGCGTGAGGAATCCCGGAGAAATGAGGATGATGCTGCGCTGCCCTGGCATGGCGGAAATGCGGCGGACCGCATCCCTGAGCGAACGGAGAGCGGCGCGGGTTTCCGACTCACCGGTGTTTAGAACCTGCGAAGCCGTCGACCGGGAAATCGATTGCGCCATTTGCACGGAAGACGAGTCGGTAGGGTCCAGAGTCATACAAGCGATCGTGTCCTGCACGGCGGCTTGTAAGGCCATTGGATCGTTCTGGTTGAAGATCAAGTCCGCCTGGTAGTAGCTGATATCCGGGCACAACTGACTCATGGCGCGGGCAATGGGCTGCGGACTCAGGCGCAGGAGGGTGGCATGCAGCTTGGCACGATCGTCCGTGAAATCGAGCGTGGTCCGGCCGGACGTGGTGAAGATGGCCGCCCGGTCGGTGGGCACCAGCGATTCGTCGATGTGGCGCTCGGCGGCGATGCGGACCTGCATCAGATCGGCTTGCGAGATATGCACATCGTCGAAGAAGTACATGACGAAACGTTTGGGAACGTCGGCCGGGTTGATTACCGCAGGCGCTTCCTGGCCACCGCTCACCGCGGGAGCCGTCTCGGGCTTGACCGGCTCGGCCATCTGGCTGGCGAGCGTCTCGACGGAAAAGGAGGAGATGGTCTGCGGTTTGCCTTTATCGAAGAGCTGGAAGTCTTCCTTGCGCAGATCGCCGACCGCGCGCCCTTGCTTGTCCCGGACGACCACCGGCACCAGCACGAGATTGACTTTGGTGCGGAAAGTCGCGGGGGTCTCGTGGGTAGTCACCTCGTCGTTCTGATTCGGAGGCGGTTGCTGGGTTTGGCCTTCCGCGCTCCCCCAGACAGGCAGGAGGACCCAGAGGCAGAGACACGGCCAAACAGCGGGTCGCAGCATGGATTCAATTCTACTCCTTTGGTGCGCGCTTCGCGCGCCGGTGCTGGGTGCCTGAACGATCGAAGCCCAAGTGATTGGATTTAAAGCGGGTGGTGGGTTGTGGATGACGCGGCGACGCGGCGACACGGCGACGCGGCGACACGGCGAGTCTGGGGCTGGTGGATTTTGGAGGATTTTGGGGCTGGTTCAGAGACAGTTGTGGCGTACCCGTTGTGGCGGGCGGTCAGGTTGTCAAAGACCAGGGGGGCAGATGGCTAACGGCTATCGGTAGCGGCGGGGGCGCAGTAGACTGGTTGGTCCTCTGTAGCTTCCGACATCACGCCGTTTGGGTGCGGAGCTGGCGCTGTCGCGGATGGCTTGGTTTGCCTGGCCTCGACGGCTTGCTTGGCTTTGCGCTCCTTTTGCAACTGCTTCAATTCGTGCATGGCAGTGGTGAAGGAACGCTCCAGGCGCGTGCAGTGCCTGGCGATGCGGTCCAGCAGATCGAACTGTGCCGGCATCGGCAGGTTGGTCTCGTAGACCCGTTGCTCGCTTCTGGCCATCCGGGCCAGCTGCCACTGGGACACGGACATTCGTTCCAGATAGAGGCGTTCGGTGGGGGTTTCGGGCTGCCACTCGGTTTCGAGGCCGTCCCACAGGCGCCAGTAGTCGGCGATGTTTTCGCCGTGGATGATGAGGCTGCGGGTGCGCAGGCCGTAGGTGACGGCGTTGAGGCTGGCGGCCTTCTTCCCCTCCGGTGTTGTCGGACCGGTGGAGTGTTGTGCGTTCCGCCGGTTGGATTCGTGGTTCTTGTCTGAAATTATCATATGGAATTACCCTTTCGATTCAAGGATAGAACGCGGGTGTTTAGGAAACGCTGTACCAAGGCGGGTGGTGGGTTAGTAAGTGGTTTGTTTGGTGGGGGATGTGGGGGCCGGGTTTATTTTGGAAACGCGTGACCGGCAACCGGCGGGTTGTTTCACGCCAAGCAGGGGGGCCAGTCCGGGGGACTGGTCGATTCTGGGAGAGAACTCGCCCGCCAAAAGTCTTTTATTTTGAACGTGGCTGATTGCGAGTTCTTTAGGAGACGCCAAGACTCCGCAAAAGCCCGCAAAGAAGACAGCCCCAGGTTAGGGACTCCAAGACAAACGGCACGATGGAGGCGTTAAATCAGCCTGTGTCGCAGCACAGATATTTTATGGCGTAACAGCAGCCTTGCGACAATCGGGAATCGGGGTCATCATAGCTCTATGCCCGATTTGGGTATCTCGGAGCACGGAGGCGATCGCGGCATGAACCTGATTCATCGTTGGCTATGCGGTTCGGCACGCTGGAAAGAAGTGGTTGGAACCTACATTCTGCCTTGGACGCTTGAGGGCCTGGATCTGGGATCGAATGTGTTGGAAGTGGGACCCGGCCCTGGAGTTTCGACGGATCTGCTCCGCAGCCGCGTGGCGCATTTGACCTGCGTGGAAGTGAACCCCGCGCTGGCGGACGCGCTGCGCCGGCGGCAGATCGATCAGAACGTCGATGTGGTATGCGAGGACGCCACGGCGATGTCGTTCCCCGGCCAGACCTTCGACGGGGCCGTCTGTTTCACCATGCTCCACCACGTGCCGTCCGCCGCGATGCAAGACCGCTTGTTGAGCGAGGTTGCGAGGGTGCTGCGTCCCGGCGCGATTTTCGCGGGAACCGACAGCTTGTATAGCCGTTCGTTCCGTTTGCTCCACCTCTGGGACACGATGGTGGTGGTTGACCCGGTTACACTTCCCGCGCGACTACAAGCCGCGGGTTTCGACGATATCCACGTGGATGTGATGAAGCCCTACGCCTTCCGATTCCGGGCGCGGAAGCCGAATCCCAGATGAGCATGTCCTACTTGACCAGCGCGTACATCGCCCGGCTGGCGGACTCGCGCGCGCCCTGAAGGGTAATCTCAGGTAATCTCATTGAGCCATTCGCCGACGTGGAGTTCTAGTATAATAGCCGCACCTCGTTGAAATCGGGCCAGAGCCGGCGTGCTCGGAAGGAGATTCATGGCGAAGACAAAACAAGACGGTTTCCCGTTTTCTGCAATCCCTCGGGGCAAGGATCTCTCCCTGCTATGGCTCGCATGCGCGTTAGCTGTCATCGGGATAGCACCGGCGCGGGCGCAGACGACCGAAATCGTGCTGCACAATTTCCCAGGGCCGGCGAAGGCAACGACCCCCTACGCAGGCGTGATCCGAGACTCGGCGGGCAACCTCTACGGGACGACTGTCGATGGCGGCACCGCAAACGAGGGCGCGGTGTATAGGGTCGACACGGCGGGCCATCGGACCGTGCTGTACAGTTTCACAGGCGGGGCCGATGGCAGCGAACCGCACGCAGGTGTGATCCGCGACCCGGCAGGCAACCTCTACGGAACTACCTACGCTGGCGGCACAGCGGGCGTGGGAGTG
>OCTA010000313.1_pt1 | contig 45215 bp, 33 predicted proteins | sample 1538991 | NCBI WGS metagenome assembly OCTA01 (sample SAMEA3539302, study PRJEB22396) | soil metagenome | biome: tundra; feature: field; material: soil | place: USA | collected 2010-05 | depth 0.15 m
GGGCATCGCGGGCTCGGCGGGTGGCCGCGCCGGGACGGCGGGGGGCGCGGGGGTCGGGGGCAGCGGCAATCGAGCCGGTACCAGCGGCGGCGCAGGTGCCGGTGGCGGCGGGCGCGCCGGAACGAGCGGCGGTGCGGGCGCCGCCGGAACCACGGGCGTCGCCGGCACGACGGGAATGGCGGGCACGATGGGCATGGCCGGCACCACCGGAGCGGGCGGCAGCGGAACGGGCGGCGCCAAGAACTGCATCGACGCGATCAAGCTGAACGGCTACTCGGCCACGGGCGCGCCACCGTGCAGCATGTGCAAGAACAACCAGACGGACGAGTCGGTCAAGTGCGAGAAGACGATCGACTGCGAAGACGCCGCCTATCCTTGCGACGGCAATTGCAAACTCAATTGCCAGAACAATCAGGGCGACGACAGCGTGGTCACCGGGTGCGTCAACAGCTTGTTGACCGCCGCCTCGTGCAGCTGACGCCGCCACCTCGTTCGATCAGGGTGGTGGCGCCGCGAATGGGGCGAGCGCCGCTTGGCAAGCCGCGAGCCGCTTGCGCCAACGGCCCACGTCGGCGTTGCGCGGGTCGCGCCCGATGAGCTCGCGGTAGGCGGCCGCGGCCTCGGTCCAGCGCCCTTGGGAGAACAGCCGATCGGCGCGGGCGACCGGCGTTTCCGCCTTCGGCGCCGTCTGATCGCGGGCCACCGGGGCTTCGGCCCTTCGCACGCTCCGGCTGCGCGCGGCCGGGGCCTCGTCGTCTTCGGACGCCGACGCCTCGGACGCTTCATCGGAGGCCGACGTCTTATCGGAAAGGTCCCGCTTCGCCGGCATCGGGGCGCGGGTTGGTGGAGGCGCCGGCGCGGGCGCGGAGGCGCTGCGGGCGCTCTTGTCGCGTGGTGCCGCTTCCTGGGCGAGGGAGCCCGTCGGCGCAGACTCCGCCGAACCGGCGGCGCGGCCGTCGAAGTCGTCGTCCAGCCCGCCGAATCCTTTCTTCGCCGCCTTGGCAGGGGCAGGTGCTTTCGGGCCGAGGGACTTGTTCACGGCGCCGCCCATCCCGGCGCCACGCCCTTCGCTCTGGCGGGATTTTTCGGAGTCGTTGCGATCGAGCCCCACGATCTCGTCGTCGGCCGGACCTGCCTGTGCCGGTTGAACAGTCCGCGGCGGCGGCGGCGCCGCGAAGGATCGGTCGGCACGCTCGGCACGATCGGCGCGTGCGGGGTGTGGTGGGGCAAGCTCCTCGAGGGGCGCCGCCTCGCGCTTCGCTTTCGCGTGGGCCTCGGGGACCGCGCGTCGCTGGTTCGCGGCCGGCGCGTCGATCGTGCCGAGGTTGCCGAGCTCGCCGCCGACCTCGTCCTTCGTCCGACCGCTCGGCCGCTTGCCACCGGTCGCTCCGGAAGGCTCGGGCGCGGCGCGGGTCGCGGGAGCCTGGGCCTCGATCGGCGGCGGGGTCGCTGGTTCCTGGGCCGCCGGCGCCGACGCCGGCGCCTCGGCGGGCGGCGGCACCAGCCCCTGCCGTCCGCGCTCGTACGTCTTGTCGGGCTCGAGGAAGATCTTGCTCGCCAGCAGGAAGACCGCCACGGCGCCCACGGTCGCCAGCGTCGGCAGCGTCCAGCGCGACCGCAGTCGGTCCCAGAACGACGCGCGCGTCGGTACGGCCCGCCTTTCGGGCACGGGGGCACGCGCCGCCACGGCCGCCGCGGCGGCGCGGAGGATCGCCTGGTGGGCGCGGGCGGGGGGCGTTTCGTCCAGCACCTGCCGCGCCACCGCCTGGGTCTTCTGCAGGTCGGCCAGCTCCGCACGGCAGCGGGCGCAACCCGCCCGGTCCGATCCGGCTTGCCCGATCTGCCCCAGGTGCGCCTCGATGGCCGCGCGCTCGCCTTCCGGGAGCTCTCCGTAGAGGAGCTCCATCATCCGCGCGCTCACGTCTTCGCAGCTCGTCGCCATCTGTCTTTATCCTGACCCCGTGGACTCGGCGGCGCCCGTCGCGCCCGCGCCGAGATCCGCCAGCGCGGTCCGCAGCTTCTCGAGCGCGTACCGCATCCGACTCTTGACCGTCGGCTCGGAGGCGCCCACCACGGACGCGATCTCGGCGAACGGCAGCTCCATCACTTCGCGCATCAGGAACACCTCACGCTGGTCGTCTGGCAGCTCGGCGATAGCGCGATCGATCCGGCGCGCCGCCTGCCGTCCCGCCACCACCACGTCGGCCGGCGCGTCCGGCGAGGCGAGGCGGTCGTGCAAGGTCTCGGTCGACTCGGCGCCCCCAGCCCCGGTTCCATCCAGCGACGCCGCCTCCCGATGAACCGCCCGCCGTGCCCGATCGATGCAGAGGTTGCGGGCGATCGTGTAGAGCCAGGTCGAAAACTTCGCGGCCCCCGTCCAGGCCGCGGTCGATTCCTGGGCATCCTTCACCACCCGCAAGAACACCTCCTGCAAAAGGTCCTCCGCCGCTTCTGCATCCCGCGAGAAGCGGCGGAGGAAGTTCCAGACCGGCTTTTCGTGACGGGCGAGGAGCCGCTCGAAGGCGCGGACATCCCCGGCTCGGTAGGCCGTCATGAGCGCCTCGTCCGACTCGTCGCCGTCCACCAGGACGGCATCCTCGCCGGGCCTAGCGCCAGCCGCAAGCGCGCCGCCATCCGGGAGGGGGGGCGGCGAAGCGGCGATCCGTCGCGGGGAACGGCTCCGCCGACAGGCGCAGGTCGGCGTCGGAGGCGCAGGTGTCGTCGGTTCCGTCGACGGGGATCCCCATGGCGATCAGGCCCTCGCGGTCGTTGTAGCGGGCGCCGAGGAGCGCGGCCGGGCGGCTCGAATTCGCGCGCACGAACTCCACCTCGTAGATGGGCGAGCTCACCGCCTCGCCGTATTCGGTGCCGAGGCCGGGTCGTGACTTCTTGGCGGGCGCCTGCGCTTCGGCCCGTCCACCCCTGGCGTGTCCGCTCTCCATCTCCTCGGCCATCGGCGCCTCGTCGGCGGCCGACGATTTGTCCATGGAGCGTGTCGCCGGCGGGGCCGGCGCGGCCGACGCGGCGTCGTCGCCACCGCCCAAGGAGTCCAGCCCGCGCGGAGAGTCGTAGCGGTAGTCGCGCAGCCGCGACGATTCGGGGAGCGCCAGCGGACGCCGCGGGGGATAGACGATCGGCGGCGGGATGTAGCGCTCCGGGAAGACGGCGACGCCGATGACCCCGACTTCGCGGGCGCTGCCAGTGCGGGCGGCGTACGAGTCGCGGACGCTCGAGAAGCGAAAGGCGGCCGCCTCGGCGTGCGAGATCCGCCAGCCGTCGATGTCGACCGAGCCCCAGGCGGGGACCAGGTAGCCGCGCTTGCCGCGGAATTCGGCCGGCTTGCCGTCCACGACGTCGCGTCCGTCGACCGATACGACCGCCTCGATCCGCCGCCCCGAGTGGTTGGCGACCCGCAACGTGTAGCGTGCGCCGAGCTGGCCGAGGACATAGGTGTCGCCGTCGTGGGTGTAGGTCGGCACCGGGACGCCATCCACCAGCACCGTCATCTCGTAACCGGCCACCCGGTCGCGCAGGACCATCGGTCCGTTCGGGAGCGGGGACGCCGCGCACGAATCCGCGGCCAGCCAGAGAGATCCGATTCCAAAGAGCGTAGTGAGCCAAGTGCGCCTGGTCATGTGAGCCTCCTGTCTGTTACCGACGCACGGGGGGCGGGAAAGATCTGGCCGCTAACCTTTGGGGGCGGCAGTGTGTCAAACGGGCGCAGCACCAAGAACCACGAAGGAGACCGCTCATGCGCACCAACACCTCACCGTCTGTCCGACACGTCCGCCCCGAAGCTCTTGCCCCCCAGCGGCCGCGCCGTTTCGGGCTCTGGCTGCTGGGCCCGGTGGTCGCCGCCCTGGCGCTCGGGGGCGCCTCGATCTCCGCGGCGCACGCCCAGGCAGCCGGGGAGGGGCAGGAGATCGACCCCACCGACGCGGGCGCGATGGCGGGGGGATTCATGGCCCGTCGCATGGAACGGATGCTCGACAAGGTCGGCGCGACCGCCAGCCAGCGGAGTCAGATCGAGGCGATCTGGAACGGTCTGCGACCCCAGCTCAAGGCGCTGCACGAGCAGCACGGGGCGGTGCGCAAGCAGATCGTGGGCGCCCTGACCGCGGCCACCATCAACCCCGCCACGGTCGAGCAGCTCCGGCAGCAGGGGTTGGCCCTGACCGACAAGACCTCATCGCTGCTGACGCAAGGGTTCGTGCAGACCGCTCAGGTGCTGACGCCCGATCAACGCCGGCAGGTTCAGGGGATCCTGGCTCAAGACCACGGCCGCTTCCGTCACGGGGGCCCGCAACCGTAACGACGCGACCCGCGCTCCGCCAGAATTCCCGCGACCCAGGCGCTGTTCGCAACGCCTGGGTCGTTTTCGTTTGGCGAGCACCTTCTGCTGGCGCCTGGCCAAAGACGCCGGTGGTCGATGTACGCAGGCCTTATCCCGGAGGCTTTGGGGGCACGGTAGGCTTGAGGAGTCCATCTGGATGCGAAGCGGCCTTGCCGAGACCTTTGACGACCTGAAACAGACCCGTGGCGAACAGGACCGCGAAGGCCACCAGGATCGCGCCGGCGAGTCCCTTCATAGCGCCGGACGTGGTCGGTAGGATCTTGCGGCAACCCGGGCAGATCGGGGCCGCCGTGTCGATCGACTTCCCGCACCCGCTACAGGGCTTTCGCGCCAAGCTCGTCCCTCCTGTGGGCGATAGTACCGGATACGGTGTCGGCGGCGAGCCGGCTCAGACCTGAGCTTCCACGGTCGCGGTCTGGTGCTCGACGGCGTTGTCGCGGCGGAGGCGGTCGAGGTAGAGGTAGATCACCGGCGTCGAGAAGAGGTTGAGGAGCTGCGAGACGCAGAGCCCGCCCACGATGGTGATGCCGAGCGGGCGGCGCAGCTCGGAGCCGGCGCCGAGGCCGAGGGCCAGGGGGACCGCGCCGAACAGCGCCGCGAGCGTCGTCATCAGGATGGGGCGGAAGCGGAGCAGGCAGGCGCGGTGGATCGCCTCCTTGGGGTCGAGGCCCTCCTTGCGCTCGGCCTCGAGCGCGAAGTCGATCATCATGATGGCGTTCTTCTTGACGATCCCGAGCAGCAGGATCACGCCGATGAGGGCGATGATGCTGAAGTCGAAGTGTAGGACCATGAGCGCGATCAGGGCGCCCAGCGCCGCCGAGGGCAGGGTGGAGAGGATCGTGATCGGATGGACCAGGCTCTCGTAGAGCATGCCGAGCACGATGTACACGGTGAAGAGCGCGGCGGCGATCAGCCAGGGCTCGCTGGAGAGCGACGCGCCGAAGGCCTGCGCGGTCCCCTGGAAGCTGGCGTGGATGCCTGAGGGCAGGCCGATCTGGCGCTCGGCGGCGTCGATGGCCTTGACGGCGTCACCGAGCGCGGCGCCAGGGGCCAGGTTGAAGGAGAGGGTCGTGGCTGGGAACTGGCCCTGGTGGGTGACCGCCAGGGGCGTGGGCCGCTCGGTCACGTTCGCGATGCTGGGCAGCGGCACCAGCTGGCCGTTCGCTCCACGAACGAAGACGTGTACCAGCTGGTCGGGGCTGGCGTACTGCTCGGGGGTCGCCTCCAGGACCACCCGGTAGTAGTTGAGCGCCGTGAACGAGGTCGCCACCTGGCGCTGGCCGAAGGCGTCGTAGAGCGTGTCGTCGACCATCTGGGCGGTGATTCCGAGGCGGCTGGCGCTGTCGCGGTCGACGTCGACCGCCAGCTCGAGGCCGGCGGTCTGCTGATCGGTCGCGACGTCGCGCAGCTGTGGCAGCTTCTTGAGCGTGTCGAGGACGCGCGGGCTCCAGGTCTGGAGCTCGGCGAGGTCGGCATCCTCCAGCGCGTACTGATACTGGGTCCGCGAGCTGCGTCCGCCCATGCGCACGTCTTGCACCGATTGCAAGAACAGGGTGATGCCGGGGACGCGCGCCAGCTGGGGGCGCAGCCGGGCGATGATCTGATCGGCGTTGCTCTTGCGCTTGTTGTAGTCCTTGAGCGTGATGAACATCGTGCCCGTGTTGCCGGCGCCGCTCGATCCGCCCACGAAGGCGATGGTGTGCGCGACGTCGGGATCGTCCTTCACGATCTTGTTCACCCGCTCCTGCGCTTTCCGCATCGCGCCCGATGAGATGTCCTGCGATGCCTCGGAGAATCCGGAGAGCATGCCGGTGTCCTGCTGCGGGAAGAGGCCCTTGGGGACCTTGACGGCGAGGAACACCGTGAGCCCGAGCGTCGCCATGGTCAGAAACAGCATGACGAGCGAGTGCTCGAGCACCCAGGTGAGCCCGCGGTCGTACCCGTGCACCATCGCCGTGAACACGCGCTCGGAGGCGCGGTAGAAGCGGCTCTGGCGCTGTTCGCTGGCCGGTCGGAGCAGGCGGCCCGCCATCATCGGCGTGACGGTCAGCGAGACGACCGCCGAGATGGCGACCGCGACGCTCAGCGTGACCGCGAACTCACGGAATAGACGCCCGATGATCCCGCCCATGAACAGGATCGGAATGAACACGGCGATGAGCGAGACGGTGATGGAGATGATCGTGAACCCGATCTGTTGCGCACCTTCCAGCGCCGCTTGCAGCGGTGGTTTTCCCTCCTCGATGAGGCGGGCGATGTTTTCGGTCACGACGATGGCGTCGTCGACGACGAACCCGGTGGAGATGGTCAGCGCCATGAGCGACAGGTTGTCCAGGCTGTAGTCGAGCAGGTACATGACGCCAAAGGTGCCGACCAGCGACAGCGGCACGGCGATGGTCGGAATGGCGGTCGCGCGCGCGCTGCGCAGGAAGATGAACACCACCGCGGTCACCAGGAACACGCTCAAGATCAGGGTGGTCTCGACGTCGCGCACCGAGGCCCGGATGGTCGCCGTCCGATCGGACGCGATGTCGACCTTGATGGCCGGCGAGATCGATTCCCGCAGGAACGGCAACGCGGCCTTGACCCCGTCGATCGTCGACAAGATGTTGGCTCCGGGCTGCCTGCGGATGATCATGAGGACGCACCGCTGGCCGTCGATCCATCCGGCCAGGCGGTTGTTCTCGACGTCGTCGAAGACCTTGGCGACGTCGCCTAGGCGGATCGTGGCGCCGTTCTGATACGAGATCACCAGCTGGCGATAGGCCTCCGCGCCGAGCAGCTGGTCGGTGGCGGCGATGTTGTAGGTGGTGGTGGCTCCGGTCAGCGTCCCCTTGGGCTGGTTGGCGGTCGAGGTCGCCAGCGCGGCGCGGACGTCTTCGAGCGACAGCCCGCGGCCGGCCAGGGTCTCCTGATCGACCTGGACCCGCACGGCCGGCTGTTGCCCGCCCCCCACGAAGACCTGCCCCACGCCGCTGATCTGTGAGATTTTTTGAGCCAGCACGCTGTTGGCGGCGTCGAAGACCTGCGCCAGCGGCAGCGAGTCCGAGGTGAGCGACAGGATCAGGACCGGCGAGTCGGCCGGGTTGACCTTGCGGTAGTTAGGGAGGCTGGGCAGGTTCGGTGGGAGCTCGGAGAGTGAGGCGTTGATGGCGGCCTGGACGTCGCGGGCGGCGCCGGTGATGTCGCGGTCGAGATCGAATTGCAGGGTGATCGAGGTGGAGCCGAGCGTGTTGACCGAGGTCATCTCGGTGAGGCCGGCGATGCGGCCGAATCGACGCTCGAGTGGCGTCGCCACCGACGAGGCCATGGTGTTGGGACTCGCTCCGGGGAGCGCGCCGGAGACCTGGATGGTCGGGAAGTCGACCCGCGGCAGCGGCGCGACCGACAGGTACCGGTAGGCCATCAATCCGGCCAGGATCACGGCGGCCGCCAGCAGCGAGGTGGCGATCGGCCGCTCGATGAACGGCGCCGAGATGTTCATGGCGCTCCGGACGCTGGCACCGGCGCGCCTGGGACCCGCTTCTCTGACTTCTGCGGCCCCTCGGTCCTCCCCGGCTCTGGCTTGTCGTCTGGCTTGTCTGGGTTGTCTTGGGACGCCGGGCTGGGCGCCTTGCCGCGACGCAGGCGCGCCGCGAGGCGCTCCATGTAGAGGTAGATGACCGGCGTCGTGAAGAGGGTGAGGACCTGCGAGAGCAGCAGCCCACCCACGATCGTGATGCCGAGCGGGCGGCGCAGCTCGGCGCCGCTGCCGGTGCCGAGCGCCAGTGGCAATCCGCCCAGGAGCGCCGCGACCGTGGTCATCATGATCGGCCGGAAGCGCAGCAGACAGGCTTGATGGATGGCCTCGCGCGGAGATTTCTTCTCGTCGCGCTCGGCCTCGAGCGCGAAGTCGATCATCATGATGGCGTTCTTCTTCACGATGCCTATGAGCAGCACGATGCCGATGAGGGCGATGACGGTGAACTCGGATCGGGTGACCAGCAGCGCCAGGAACGCGCCCACGCCCGCCGACGGGAGGCTCGAAAGAATCGTCACCGGGTGGATGTAGCTTTCATAGAGCACGCCGAGCACGATGTAGACGGTCACGATCGCCGCCAGGATCAGCAGCGGCTCGCTCGAGAGCGAATCGCCGAACGCGGCGGCGGCGCCCTGAAAGTCACCGTGCAGGCCGACCGGCGCGCCCATCCCCGCCATGGCTTTTCGCACGGCGCTCACCGCGTCGCCGAGCGCGGCGCGCGGCGCCAGGTTGAAGGACAGCGTCACGGCGGGAAACTGCCCCTCGTGCGCGATCGAGATCGTCGTCTGGGTTCGTTCGAAGTGGGCGAAGGCGCTCAGGGGAACGGTCGCGCCGCTCGCGGACCGCAGATAGATCTGGCCGAGCCCGTCGGGATTCTGCTGATACTGCGGCGCGACCTCCAGGATGACGCGGTAGAGGTTGAGCTGCGTGAAGATCGTCGACACCGGCCGCTGGCCGAAGGCGTCGTACAGCGTGTCATCGATGGCCTGGGCCGTGATGCCGATCCGCGAAGCGCTGTCCCGATCGATGACCAGCGTCATCTGCAAAGCCCCGTCCTGCTGGTCGCTGGCGACGTCGGCCAGCTCGGGGATCTTTTTCAACCGATCGAGCACCTGCGGCGCCCAGGTCGTCAGCTCCTTGGGGTCGGCGTCCTCGATCGTGTACTGGTACTGGGTGCGGCTCACCTGACTTTCGAGCTCGAGATCCTGCACGGCCTGCAGGTAGACGCTCATGCCGCTGACCGCCGCCAGCTGGGTGTTCAGGCGATCGATGATCTGTTGGGCGTTCGAGTGGCGCTTGTCGCGCGCCTTGAGATTGACCGAGATACGCCCGCTCGACAGCGTCGGATTGTTCCCGTCGGCCCCGATGAAAGACGAGAGGTTCTCGACGTCCGGATCGGCGCGGATGACGTCGGCGACGGCGCGCTGGCGGTCCATCATGGCCGGAAACGAGATGTCCGGTGGGGCCTCGGTGATCCCCAGCAGCATGCCGGTGTCTTGCTGCGGGAACAGGCCCTTGGGGATCACCACCGCCAGCCCGATGGTGAGCGCGATCGTCCCGATGGTGGCCATCAGCGTCAGCGCCTGGTGCTCGAAGATCCAGCCCAGGCAGCGGTCGTAGACCTTGACCATCCAGTCGAAGGCCTTTTCGGAGGCCTGGGCGACGCGACCTTCGTCCTCCTTCTTGATTGGGCGCAGGATGTGGGCGCACATCATCGCGGTCAGCGTCAGCGAGATGATGCCGGAGGCGACGATCGCGATGCTGAGGGTGACGGCAAACTCGCGGAACAGCCGCCCGATGACGCCACCCATGAACAGCAGCGGTATCAGCACCGCGACCAGCGAGACCGTCAGAGACAGGATCGTGAAGCCGATCTGCTTCGAGCCCTTGAGCGCGGCGGCAAAGGGGGGATCGCCCTCCTCGATGTGGCGGGCGATGTTCTCGATCATGACGATGGCGTCGTCGACGACGAAACCGGTCGAGATGGTGAGCGCCATCAGCGTCAGGTTGTTGAGGCTGTACCCGAGCAGCAACATCACGCCGAAGGTCGCGATCAGCGACAGCGGCACGGCGACGCCTGGGATGATCGTCGCCCGGAAGTTGCGCAGGAACAGGTAGATGACGGCGACCACCAGGACCATGGTCAGCAGCAGGGTGAACTCGACGTCGTGGACCGACGCCCGAACGGTCTCGGTGCGGTCGGAGAGGATGTCGACCTTGATCCCCTGCGGCAGCGAGGCCTCGAGCCGCGGCAGGAGCGCCTTGACGCGCTCGGCGACCTCGATCAGGTTGGCGCCGGGCTGCCGCTGGACGTTGAGGATGACCGCCGGGTGATCGTTGGCCCAGCCGGCCACCTGCGCATTCTCGACGCCGTCGAGCACCTTGGCCACGTCGGTCAGCCGCACCGGCGCGCCGTTCACGTAGGCGATGATGAGCGGTCCGTAGCCAGAGGCGGACAGCAGCTGGTCGTTGGCGGAGACCAGGTAGTTCTGCCGGGGCCCGTCCAGGTTTCCCTTGGGCTGGTTGACGTTGGCGAGCGCGAGAACCGCGCGGACGTCCTCGAGGCCGAGGCCGCGGCCGGCCAGCGCCACCGGATCGACCTGGACCCGCACCGCCGGCCGCTGGCCGCCATTCAAGGTCACCAGACCGACCCCCGAGACCTGCGACAGCTTCTGCGCCAGGATCGAATCGGCGTAGTCGTCGACCACGCTCAGCGCGGCGGTGTCGGAGGTGATCGAGAGCGAGATGACTGGGACGTCGGCCGGGTTGCTCTTGCTGTAGGTGGGCGGCGTCGGCAACGTCTTGGGCAACAGGTTGGAGGCCGCGTTGAGCGCCGCCTGCACGTCCTGCTCGGCCGAGTCGATGTCGCGATCGAGCGTGAACTGCAGCGTGATCTGCGAGCTGGCGGCGCTGCTGACCGAGGTCAGGTGCGCCAGCGACGGAATCTGCCCCAGCTGCCGCTCGAGCGGCGTCGTGACCGCCGAGACCATCGTGTCCGCGCTGGCCCCGGGCAGGATCGTCGACACGACGATGGTCGGGTAGTCGACCTGCGGCAGCGCGGCGACCGGGAGCTGGTTGTACGCGGCGACGCCCGCCACCGCGACGCCGATCATGAGCAGCGCGGTACCGACCGGACGCCGGATGAACGGCTCGGAGATGTTCACTGTTGCCGTTGCCCCGCGGTGGCGGCGGCAGGTTTATGGTGGCCGCCGCCCTCAGCCTGGCCGCTGCCGCTGCCGGGACCGCCGCCCCCGCCGCCCCCTTTTTGCCCCGCGTCGCGCAACGAGACGCGCGCGCCCGGTCGCAGCTGGCTCTGGCCCTCGCGCACGACCCGATCGCCCGCCGCCAGGCCCTGGGAAACTATCGCATCCTCGCCTTCGATTCGCTCGACCGTCACCGTCCTCAGATCCGCCTTCTCGCCGTCGACGATGTAAACGAAGGTCCCTTGCGGGCCGCGCTGCACGGCCGCGGCGGGAATCACGAGCGCGCCCTTGCGCACCATCAGCCGCAGCCGCGTCTTGACGAACTGGTTCGGCCACAGCGTGTGACCCGGGTTGGCGAAGACCGCCTTGAGCCGGATGGTGGCCGTGCCCTGGTTGATCTGGTTGTCGATCAGCAGGAGCTCCCCCTTGCCGAGCATCTGCGAGCCGTCTCGGCTGCGGGCCTCGACCTCGAGCGGCCTTTCGGCCTGCTGGCGGGCGATGTCGGGCAGGTCATCCTGCGGCAGCGTGAACAGCACGGCGATGGGATCGATCTGCGCCACCACCACGATGCCGCCGGTATCGGCCGCATGCACGATGTTGCCCGGATCGACCAGGCGCACGCCGGTCACGCCGTCTATGGGCGACTTGATGCGTGCGTAGTCGAGCTGCAGCTTCGCATTCTCGATGGTCGCCTGATCGTTCTGCACCGTGCCCTTGTATTGCTCGACCAGCGCGCGCTGATCGTCGATCTGCTGCTGGGGCAGGAGGTGCTGGCCGCCGACCGCCTCGTAGCGATCGAGGTCGCGCTTGGCCCCCTCGTACTGCCCGGTGTCGCGCGCCAGGGCCGCCTCGCCCTGGTGGAGCATGATGGTGAACGGTCGGGGATCGATCTCCGCGAGGACCTCGCCCCGCTTGACCGTCTGGCCCTCCTTGAAGTCGACCCGGTCCATCCGCCCGTCGACCTGCGAGCGGACGTTGACGGTCTTGTATGCCGTGACCGAGCCGAGCCCTTCCAGATAGATCGGGACGTCGCGGATCGCGGCGTTCGAGACCAGCACCGGGATAGCCCGATCACTCCCGGCGGCGCCGTGCCCGCTCTGGGCCGCCGACGTATCCTCGCTCTTGCCGCAGCCACCGGCGAGCGCGGCTACCAGCGCCGCTACCAGCGCGCCCATCCGTGGGGCGTTCATCGGACCCCCAGCGCGGCGAGGAGCTGGGCGCGGGCCGAAGCCAGGCTGAACTGCGCCTGGACCCGCTGCGCCTCCGCCGTGGTATAGGCGACCTGGGCGTCGCTGAGCTCGACAGCGCTGCCGAGGCCATGCGCGTAGCGCCCCTCGGCGAGCGTCAGCTGGTCGCGCGCATTGACGGCCGCTTCCTCGGCGGCGCCGATGGTCGCCTTGGCGGCCTGCACGCCGAGCCGTCCCTGCTCGACGTCGACTTCGATCTGGAGCCGCAGCGCGGCTTCTTGTCCGGTCAGGTTCTCGAGCGTTCCCTTGGCTTCACGCACCTGGCCGGTGGTGAGACCTCCTTGAAAGACGTTCCAGCTGAGCACCAGGCCCGCGTACCAGTTCGGGACCAGCCCGTTGATCGCCGTCCCGTTGTCCGAGACGTTCGCGATGGCACCCAGGCTCGGGCCGTAGGCGCCGCGCACCGAACCGACGGTCAGCTCCTGCGCCCGCCGCTGGTCGGCCAAGTTGGCGACTTCGGGGCGGGCGTGCAGCGCGCGGTCCGCCAGCGGACCGGAGGGCCCATCCTCGCCGGCGACGGGCGGAATCTCCTCGTCGGTGATCGCGAACCGCCCAGCCACCGGCACCCCCATCGCCTGCGCGAGCTGCGCTTCGGAGACCTCGTAATTGTTCTGCGCCATGACCAGCTGAACCTTTGCGTTGGCGAGCGCCGTCAGCACGGTCGCGAGATTGATCTCCGGCTGGATGCCGGTCTTGACGAACGCCCGGGTCTGCTCCACGTGCTTCTCCTGGTTCCGCACCGACTCGTCTGCGACGGCCACCAGATCGTGCTGCGCCCGCACGGCAAAGTACGCGCGCCGGACGTTGAGCACGGTCTGCAGCTCCGCGGTGCGGGTGTTGTCGAAGGCGGCGTCCCGGCTGGCGCCGGAAGAACGCCATCGGTCGCTGGTCTGGCCGAAGTCGTAGATGAGCTGGGTGGCCGTCGCTCCAAAGAGGAAGTAGTTGTACTTGGGGTCCCAGCCGACCGGCACGGTGTTGGTCCCGGTCGCTCCGGTCGTTCCTGTGCCGCCCATTCCGCCGGCGCCCACGCCGCTCGGCAGCGCGCCCGGGCGCGGCGCGAAGTTTCCGGTCGTGCGTTCGTAGGTGCCGTTCAGGCTCACCTGGGGAAGGTAGCCGGCGCGAGACTCTTCGACCCGTCCCTCGGCCGCCTCGAGCAAGCCGTGCGCTTGCGTGAGCGCCGGTTGGTTTCGGAGCGCCGTCGCCTCCGCCTGGCTGAGCGTCAACGACGTCACCGGCGCCTTCGGATCGTCGGAGGTCGCTGCGGCGCGGATGGCGCTCCCGCCCAGGAGGGCGATGCCGCCGATGACGACGATGGGACCGAGGTGGGCGAGCAAAGGGCGGGGCGGCATGGGCGGCGAGAGTACCTGTAAGGTCGAACACGACCGTCGGGAAGCGCTTCCGGGGCTTCGCAACAAACGGGCCACTCACGGGGGTCCTCGGCACGGCTCTGGCTTGACGGATCCGGGAGCGCTAACCTGTATCGATTCTGAACACCTGTCAGTCGGCTAGCCAGACTTGGACCCCGCCGGAGCCGGCGCGGCCAGGGTCATCGGGCGGTATCGCGCTTGCTTGATACGCCCGCCGTGCGTCTCGGTCGACCGATCCGGCATCGTCTCTTGACCGTGGCGGTACTGGGCCTTGCCACCGCCGCGCTTTCGGCCGACGCCCTCTATCGCGCCATCTCGGTCACGCGGGCGCAGCGGCTCGAGCGGGGCCGGGAGGCGGTCCGAGACGAGGTCGATCGGCTGGCGGCGCAAGGCGCGGGTGTACTGGCCACCCAATCGCCCATCGTTGGCATGCGCGCCGGCATCGTGTCGGGTGCCGGCGCGGCTGCCGCGCTCGCCGCCGCGGTTCCGCTCGTCTGGCGCCCCGCCCTGGAGCGGAGCGCGGCACGCGCGGGCACCGCCAGCTCGCCGGTCGAGATCGAAGCAGAGATCGACGGCGGCCAGCTGGTCGGCCGGATGGTCCGGATGCCGCCAGACCGTCTGCTGTGGGCGGCCGTCCTGGTCCGCCCATCTCCGACTTTGCAAAGCTGGCGGCTGCTGGTGGTGGCCCTGGCCTTTTCGGCGCTGCTCCTGGTGGCGAGCGCGTCGTACTCGCTGGTCACCGTCAAACGCGCCGCGGGCGCGTTGCAGAGCGCGCTGTCCGCGCTCGCCGACGATCTCAGCGCGCCGGCGCCGCGCTCGGGGATCCGGGAGCTCGACGACATCGCCGTCGGGATCGACACCCTGGCGCGGCGGCTGGAAGAGTCGCGCCGGATCCAGGAAGGGATGGTGCGGGACCTGGCGCGACAGGAGCGGCTGGCGGCGCTGGGGCGGGTGGTCGCCGGCGTCGCGCACGAGGTACGGAATCCGCTGGCCTCGATCAAGCTGCGCCTGGATCTGGCGGCACGCCGCGACGCCGCGCTCCCGGAGGCCACGCGCGACGCCATCGATCACGCCTCGTCGGAGATCCTGCGGCTCGATCGCCTGGTCGCCGATCTCCTGATCGTGGCCGGGCGGGCGGTGGGGCCGCGCGCGCCGCTCGACATCGGAGCGCTGCTGCGCGCGCGGGCCGAGGCGCTCGCGCCCTGGGCTGCGTTGCGCCAGGTCGCCATCGGCGTCGAGGGCGGGGGGGGCGCGACGGGTGACGGGGACGCGCTGGCCCGCGCGCTCGACAACGTCTTGCGGAACGCCATCGAGGCGTCGCCGGAGGACTCGACGGTCGAGGCGACGGTCGAGGAGGACGGCAGCTGGCTGCGGATCCGGATCGCCGATCGGGGCGCGGGCGTCCTGCCCGGTCGAGCGGGAGAGATCTTCGAGCCCTTCTTCACCACCAAGCCGGACGGGACGGGTCTCGGGCTGGCGATCTCGCGCGCCATCGCGCGGGCCCACGGCGGTGATCTGATCTACCGGCGCCACGACGACGTGACCCGGCTCGAGCTGACGCTGCCGAGCGGCCAGGCCGCCGGGCATACCGAGAAACCAACCGGCGATTTTCGCGCGCTCCACGGACTGCCATGAGTGGCGTCGTGCTCATCGTCGAAGACGAGGCGGGCCTGCGGCAGGGGCTGAGCGACGTGGTGAGGGCGATGGGCGCCGAGGCGCTGGCCGCCGCGGGCCTGGCCGAGGCGCGCGGGATCGTCGCCGCGCGTGCGGTCGACTGCGTGCTCCTCGACATTCGCCTGCGCGACGGCGACGGGCTCGACTATCTCGGGGAGTTGCGCGGGACCGCGCGCGGCGTCCCGGTCATCGTCGCCACCGCCTACGGCGACAGCGAGCGGACGATCCGCGCGATGCGCGACGGCGCGTTCGACTACCTGACCAAGCCCTTCGATTTCGAAGCGCTACGCGCGACAATAGAACGAGCGCTCAAGCAGCGCGCGTTGGCCCGCACCGCCCCGCCCGCGCCCGATCCGCCGGAGACCCGGGCGGATCTGGTGGGGACCAGCGCCGCGATGTTGGCGGTGTGGAAGTTGATCGGCCGCGCCGCCGGGTCGACGGCGCCCGTGCTCATCACCGGCGAGACCGGCACCGGCAAGGAGCTGGTGGCGCGGGCGATTCACGCCTACGCGCCGCGCGCGCGCCAGCCCTTCATCGCCAGCAACCTCGCCGCGCTGCCGCCCACCCTCATCGAGAGCGAGCTCTTCGGGCACGAGCGCGGGGCCTTCACCGGCGCGACCGCGCGCCGCAGCGGGCGGTTCGAGGCGGCGGCCGGGGGGACGTTGTTCCTCGACGAGATCGGCGATCTGGATCCGGCGCTGCAGACCAAGCTGCTGCGGGTGGTCCAGGAGGGGACCTACGAACGGGTGGGGGGCAACGATCCGATCGCGACCGACGCGCGGCTCATCGCCGCCACCAGCCGCGCCGTGCGTCCGGGCGCCACCGGTGCGGCCCTGCGCGAGGATCTCTATTACCGACTGGCGGTCATCGAGATCGAGTTGCCGCCGCTGCGCGCGCGGCGGAGCGACATTCCGCTGCTGGTCGCACACGCGCTGCGTGGGACGCCGGCGCGCGCGGTCTCGGAAGAGGCGATGCAGCGTCTCCTCGGCAGCCCGTGGCCTGGCAACGTCCGGGAGCTGTTCCACGTGCTCGAGCGTGCCGCCGTGCTCTGCGCCAGCGAGGTCATCGACGTCGGCGATCTGCCGGAGGCCGTCGGCGCCGCGGCGCCGGTCGAGCTCGGCGCCCTGGGCGCCCAGGACGTTCCGCTGCACGATGCGGTCGCGGCCCTGGAAAAGCAGCTCATCGTACGCGCGCTCGAGCGCGCGAAGGGGAATCGGTCGGCGGCCGCGCGCCTGCTGGGAATCGGCCGCCCCCTGCTGTACGCAAAGATGGACGAGCACGGCCTCGGCGGCCGCGGCGTGGATTAGGAATGGCGGAGCATCCGGGCGATCTCACGGCGCGCGATCTGGCGGTGTTCTGGCACCCCTGCAGCCAGATGCGCGACTACCGCGACTTTCCGCCGCTGGAGATCGTCGGCGCCCGCGGCGCGCGGCTCGAGCTCGGCGACGGCCGGACGATCCTGGACGCGATCTCCAGCTGGTGGTGCAAGGCGCTCGGCCACGGCCACCCGCACCTGGGGGCGGCGTTGCGCACGCAGCTCGAAACCTTCGAGCACGTCATCACCGCCAACACCACCAACGCCCCGCTGGTGCGCCTGTGCGAGCGTTTGCTGGCGGCGGCCAACGGCCATCCGCCCGCGCTGTGGGGCGCGGCCGCCGCGCCGGGGCGCCGGGCGGGCCACTTCGGCAAGGTGTTCCTGGCCGACAACGGATCCACGGCCGTCGAGATCGCGCTCAAGATGGCCCTACAGGCTCAGGCGCAGCGGGGCGCGCCCGGGCGCACCCGCTTTGCCGCGCTGGAAAACGGCTACCACGGCGAGACGGTCGGGACGCTGTCGGTAGGCGATCTCGGGCTTTACGGGGCTCCTTTCCGCGCGCTCTGCTTTCCAGTACAGCGGATCGTGGGTCTGCCGTATCGGCGTGGCCCGCACGATCCGACCTGGCTGGACACGGGCGCGGCCTGGCCCGCCATCGAAGCGGGGCTCGAGGCCCAGGCCGATACGCTCGCCGCCGTCGTCTACGAGCCGGTGTTGCAAGCCGCGGGCGGCATGCGCCTCTTCAGCCCCGATCTGCTGCGCCGGCTTCGCTCCTGGGCCGACGCGCGCGGCGTCTACCTGATCGCCGACGAGATCGCGGCCGGGATGGGCCGCCTCGGGGCCCTCCTGGCCAGCCACCTCGCCGGCGGCAACGGTCGGGTATCGCTGGGGGCGCTGCCCGATTTCGCCGTGCTCTCCAAGGGGCTCACCGCCGGAACCTTGCCGCTCTCGGCGGTGCTCACGACCGATGCCGTCTACACGCTCTTCGACGCAGACTACGGCGACGGCCGCGCGTTCCTGCACTCGAACACCTTTACCGGCAACGCGCTGGCGGTGGCCGTGGCCAACGCCGTGCTCGACGTCTTCGCGACCGACGACATCCTCGGCCGCGTGTCGGCGCTGGCGCCTCAGCTGCGCGCCGGCGTCGAATCGCTGGCGGCGCGCAGGGGATATCTCCACGGCGTGCGTGCCTGCGGCTTCGTCGCAGCCGTCGACGTGTGCGCTGCCGAGGGGACGCCGCTCGATCCCGCCCGTCGCACCGGTTACGCCATCTATCGGGAAGCCGTTCGGCGCGGGGCGCTGCTTCGTCCCCTGGGCGACACCATGTACCTGTGCCCCCCCCTCACCTCGACCCCCGCGGAGATCGATCAGATGACCGCGATCCTCGCCGACAGCCTCGACGTCGTGATGGGTGCCTAGGCGCGCACAGGGCCACTAGAAGCTCGCCGCGGCGACCCAATACAATCGGTCGCCCCCGCCGGTGGCGAACCCGTGCGCGTAGCCGAGCTCCACCACCGGATTGAGGTAGTAGCCCAGGTTGAACTCGAAGTGGGCTTCGGCGCCGGCGTCGCTCTTGAGATCCGACGCCCGAAATGGGCCCTGGAACGCGTTTCCGACCTCGGTGAAGAAGGCGCCCCAGATCCGTCGTAGGTAGATGGGGAAGGTGTTGTAGCCCTTCTCGATCCAGACCAGCGGTGCGCGGTACTCGGCCGCGAAGAGCAGATAGCTATCGCCCGCGACGAAGCTCGGCGGATAGCCACGCAGGGCGGCGTACTGGTACTGGTTGAGCAGGACGCTGCGCAGAACGTCTTGTGGGTAGTACCCCCCGAGGTTGAAGAAGTCGCGCGTGTCGCCGATGCCGAAGCCGCCGGCGGTGAGCAGCGCGAGCGCATGCAGGTGCGCCCAGGGGGGCGTCAGATACTCGGTCCACGACCAGCTCACCTCGGTGGTGTGGAAACGGCCGCCCAGGATCGGGTCGGAAAGGCGCAGGTTCACGTGGAGGATCCGCCCTTCCTGGCTGCTGATCGAATAGGGCCAGCCGTGCGCGTCGGAGAACGACCAGCTCAGCCTCAGATCGGCGTAGGGCCCGATGGCCGGTTTGACGGTGATGCCCCCGGTCGGCTCGCCCACCGGCACGGGATCGGTGGGCCCATACGCCGCGTAGTCGTAGGAGATGCCAAAGTCGCCCTGGGCGTCCGCGTTGTGCAGGATCGGCAGGTCGGTCGAGATGGTCAGGTTCTCGGAGCGCTGGCGGTAGTTGAGGTTCGCCCCGTCGACGATGAGGCCGTTCGTGATCTGATCGGTGCGCGCCAGCGAAATGCCGAACGACGGCCAGAGCCGGTTGTAGCTGTACGACACAACGCCGGACGCGTCCCCGTTCGAGGGCACCAGCACGTCGACGCCGAGGGAGTGATTGCCGACGGGATCGGCGACGCTGGTGTTGACCTCGAGCGTCTGGCCGAGGCCAAGCGCCTGCGAGAGAACCTGGACGTTCCACTGGCGCGGGTACATGTATTTCCAGGGCGCGTAGCCGGTGATTCGCTGCGGGAAGGGGACCGCGGCGGCGTCCTCCGGGGCGGCATCGGGCGAGTCGGTCTCGGCGTCGGGATCGGCCGGCGCGTCCAGGCGCGCGTTGGCGAACGGCTGCGCGGGCAGGAACTGGCTCGGGTCATAGGCCGTGGTCCACAGGTCGAAACCGTCCGAGGTGAAGCCGGTGAACACCAACCGGCGGCCGTCTGGCGAGACCACCGGTTGAAACGCGCCGGACAGAACGTTCGTGACCTGGAAGAGCCGACCGGTCGTCAGCTCGTAGGCGTAGATGTCGTTGATGCCGCTCCGATCCGACGAGAACAGGACGTAGCGTCCGTCGGGTGAGAACCGTGGATCGATGTCCATTGCCCGATCGACCGAGATCGCGCGGTCGGTGGCGGCGGCCAGATCGTAGAGGTGGATATCGCGAAATCCACCCGGCTTCCAGCGTGAGTAGGCGATGAGGCGGCCGTCGGGCGACCAGGCGGGCGTGAAGGCCAGCCCGGGCGCGCCCGGCATCAGGATGCGCGGCGTGCCGCCGCCGATCGGCACCAGCGCCAGCTGGCGGGTTCCGGTTCCGGCCAGCACGCAGGCGATCTGCGTTCCGTCGGGCGAGACATCCGGCTCGTGCGCGCGGGTGCCGCGCGTGAGCTGGCGGATGGTGCCGGCCGCGATGTCGAGGCGAAACAGATCGTTCCATCCCAACTCTGGGCTGCCCGAGATGCGCAGCGGAATCTGCAGGAAGTTGATCCGCTGGAAGATCAGAGCCTGCCCGTCGGGCGTGGGAACGGCCGGCCCGCCGCCTTGCATGTCGGCGATGGGGCGGTGGGCGCCCGTCTCCGGGTCGAGGCGGACGTAAGCCGGCGACTGGTCGTCGTTGGCGCGGTGATAGACCAGGGTGCCGTCGCGGAAGAATCGCGGCCCCGGGCCTTCGCTGCGGGGCGACGGCGCGTCCCAGGTCAGGCGTGTCGCAACCGTGAGGGGCCGCCGGCGTGCCTCTTCGGCCTCCAGCGTGTAGCGGTGCGCGATCGATCGTTTCCAGTCGTCCCACAGCCCTGGGCCGAAGATGCCGACGTAGCCCTGCCCCACGGTCTCGGCCACGGTTCGATTGAGAGCGCCCGGGATGCAGGTGTCGGCGTAGCGGTGCGAGATCTCCTGGATCTTGGCGGGGCCGTAGCGATCCTCGATGTAGCGCAGGAGGGCCGAGCCGTAGGCGTAGGCCGCCGTCCCGCCCGGGTAGGCCAGCGGGATCGCCGAAATCTGGTCGATGCCGAAGAGTCGCCCCTCGAGGAACGGCACCCGCAGATGCATGTCGAAGAAGCTGCTGCGCAGCCGGCCGGCGGTGGTCTGGCGCGACTCCATGAGCACCGCCATCCCCTCGATGAACCAGGTCGGCTCCGAGAGGTTGGGCGCGAAGGTCCTTCCGAGGAGCGTGTTGATGACGAGCGCGCACGGGCTCAGCATGGTGTCCAGGTGGACCACGTGGGTGAACTCGTGCGTGATGAGCAGCTTGACGTAGTCGTCGAAGTCGTTCAGCTCGTCGAGCGAATCGGGCGGAACGCCGTAGGCGTAGATGAGGTTGTAGGGGATCGAGGTAGCGTACCCGTTGGCGTCGTCGGTGTTGTCGTTGAGGGTGATGGTCACCCGGCCGCTCGGCCGCCAGTTGAGATAGCGGGTGATGAGCCGGTAGGCGCGCTCGGCGATGTGCGAAGCGTGCTCCGCGAACGGCTGTTCGGCCGGGTAGAAGTGGATGTCGAAGTGCGGGGTCTCGAGCGTGTACCAGGTCGCGCGCGGCAAGGGCGGGGCCGGCAGCGCCTCCGCCGGCTCCTCGATGGTGTCGGCGCGCGCCGTCCGCGCGAGCGCAAAGAGCGCCACCAGGACGAGGCCGGCCCTGGCGTGCCTTCGCATCGCGCGGGATTCTAGCCGCGCCGGGCGTCCGGGCGAAACAGGTCGTTGCTCGACGGCGCTGGCCACGGGTCGGGTTCGTGGTTAACCTCTGCCGTCTTCAACCAGGAGAGACGCATGAAAAGGTCAGCGACCGCGAATTGGAAGGGTGGGCTCAAGGGTGGCAAGGGGACGTTTTCCGCCGCCAGCGGCACGTTCACGAACGTCCCGTACGATTTCGTTCAGCGCTTCGAGTCCGGCGCCGGAACCAGCCCGGAAGAGCTGATCGCGGCCGCTCACGCCAGCTGCTTCGCGATGGCCCTCTCGGGGCAGCTCGAGGGCGCCGGCCTGCCGCCCGAGAACGTCGACGCGCGCGCCACCGTCACGCTCGAGAAGGTGGAGAGCGGATTCGCGGTCACCGCGTCGCACCTCGACGTGACGGTGAAGCTCGCCACCCCCGATCGCGAGAAGTTCGAGAAGGCCGCCGAGGCCGCCCGGGCCGGCTGCCCCATCTCGAAGCTCCTGTCGAGCGCCAAGATTACCCTGGACGCCCGGCTCGCCTAGCGACTCCGGGTCAGGTCGCGGCAGATCCGCAGGTGGCGCAACGCCGCGCCGTAGTCGCCCGCCAGATCGTAGAGGCGGGCGGCGTTGTAGTGGGCGTCGGCGTTGCGACCATCCACCGTGATGGCGTTTCCGTACGCCTCCAGCGCGGCGGCGTTTCGCCCCTGGTCTTCCAGCACGACGCCCAGGTTGAAGAGCGCGGTCGGATCGTCCCGGCGGATCGTGAGCGCCTGGCGATAGTGGGCCTCCGCTGCCGGCAGATCGCCGCGCTCGTGCAGGATGCGACCCAGGTTGATGTGCGCGTCGGCGTGCTCGGGCGCCTGCATCAGGACCTGTCGGTAGCTGGCCTCGGCCTGCTCGGGATCCGCTTCATCGACGTCGCATCCGATCTCGTAGATCTCGTCGGTGGAGGGGGGGACCAGATCTCCGCCGGGAACGGGCGCCGGGCGAGACGGCAGGATCCCCATTGGCGCGCTCTCCGGATCGGGCAGCGGTCCACCGAACGCGAGCAGGACCTGACCCGACTCGGCCTGCCAGCGGGTGTTCCCTTCGTGGACCACGACCGAAGAGCCCTCGGTTCCCAGCTGGACGCCGGTCAGCGGCCGCGAGTCGGGAAGCCGGGCCCGCAGCTTCTTGAGCGCGAGCCGCACCCGGTGGGGGGAGATGCGCTGGCGGACCAGCTCCTCGGCTTTCCGGAGCAGCAGCAGATCCTGAAACGAAAATCGCAGCTCACCGCGCTGGCCGTGCTCGGGCGACAGGACGCCGGCGCGCAGGTAGGCCCGCAGCCGCCCGGAAGAGACGCCGATCATGCGCGAGACCTCTTGGGTCGTGTAGCCGCTCAAGCGCGGCGAATATAGCAGCGGTCGATCGGTATCGCGCTAGCGCTTTCGCGCGGTCCACGCTGGCGCTAGCGCTTTCGCGCGCGCTTGCGCTCGGCCGGGGCCTCTTCGGACCGGTGCGCGGCGCGGCGCGAGGCCGGCTCTTCGTCGGCCGCCGCTTCCGCCGCCGCCGGGGCGGCCGGCTTGGTCTGCGCGGCGGCCTTGCCGAGGCTGGCCTTGAGGGCGGCCATGAGATCGATGATCCGGGCCGGCTCGGGGGCCGGCGCGCTCTCCGAGATGTCCTGGCCCTGCACCTTGCGTTCGATGTCGGCCTGGATTCGCTCGCGGACCTCGTCGTGGAACAGCGTCGGCTCGAAGGTCTCGCTGGCGATCTGGTCGATGAGCTGCTTGGCCAGCTTCAGCTCCGGCTCGCGTACCTCGCCGTCCGGCAGCGGCACCTCGGCCATCGGCCGGACCTCGTCGGCGTAGAGCAGCTCCTGCAGGATGAGCGCCCGCCCATCGGCCGTGGGACGCAGCATCACCAGGTACTGCTTGCCGCGGGCCGCGTAGCGGGCCAGCGCCGCGCGTCCGGTCTCGCGCATCGCCTCGGCGAGCAACAGATAGGCCTTGTCGCCCCCCTTTTCCGGTCCGAGGTAGTAGGGCCGCTCGAAGTAGATCGGGTCGATGGCGGCCAGCGGGACGAACGCTGCAATGTCGATGCTCTGGGTCGCCTTTTCTTCGAGCGCCTTCAGTTCCTCGGGCGTGAAGGTGACGTACTGGTCCTTGGCGAACTCGTACCCCTTGATCATGTCGTCGCGGCCGACGATCTCTCCGTCCCGCGGGCAGGTGTATTGCTGCTTGAGCCGCGAGCCGCACTTCTTGTGCAGGAGGTTGAACGAAATGGCGGCCGAGCTCTGTGTGGCCGGGTAGAGCCGCACCGGAATCGACACCAGACCGAAGGAGATCGTTGCGCCTGCGATTGCTCTTGCCATGATTTGTACGTCAGTGTAGCCGAATGTAGGACAGCGGGCAAAAAAGGCTCAAGCCAGCATCTCCCGGAGCCGGTTGGCCGCGGCCGGCCCTTTTCCGGCGTCCTCGTGCTTGAAGAAGACGTAGGCAGACGACCAACCCTGGGCCTTGAGCCGCTCGGCCCAGCGCGCGATGGCGGCGTCGTCGTAGTCCGTTCGGCGCAAGCGCAGATATCCCCAGTCGGCGGTCGCTTGCAGCGGGGTCTCCATCTCGTCCGACTCGGCGATGCAGAGCGCCGCGCGCCGGGTCCGCAGGCAGTCGTAGACCTCGTCGGAGAACCAGGATTCGTGACGAAACTCCAGCGCGGGGGCGAGACCCTGCGGCATCGCCGCCAGGAAGGCGTCGAGCCGAGGCAGGTCCTTGCGCAGGTTGGGGGGCAGCTGAAACAGCACCGGCCCGAGCTTTTCGCCGAGCGCGTGCGCCACCTCGGCCAGGCGCTCGACCGCCCCGGCCACGTCGGCCAGGCGCTTGTCGTGGGTGATCTGCCGGGGGCTCTTGAGCGAAAACCGAAATTCGGGCGGCGTCTCGGCGGCCCAGCGGGCGAGCACGTCGGCGGTCGGCATGCGATAGAACGTATTGTTGATTTCGACCGCCGCAAGACGCTCGGCGTAGTAGGCCAGCATCTTGGCGGGCGGCATCTTCTCCGGGTAAAAGCCGCCCCGCCACGCCGGGTAGCTGAAGCCGCTGGTTCCGATCAAGACCTGCATTTCGTCCGATTGGCGACGGGCGCCCCTGGCCTCCTCGCGTACGTGTGAGGTCCTGTACGCGTGCCAGGAGTTTGCTTAACGCCCGATTCCGTCGGTAAACTATCAGAATGACGCGCGACCGCGTCGCCAATCCGCTCGACGACACGACGCGGACGGCGCCAGCCCCCGAGGCGCCAGTGCAGGCGGATGGCCAGGCCCCTGCCGCCTGTCTGGTGGTCCTGTCGGGATCGAGCGTGGGTGAGATGTACCGACTCGACAAGGATAAGGTCGTGCTCGGACGCGGCGACAAGGTCGACCTCCGCCTCATCGACGACGGGATCTCGCGCGAGCACGCCCGGATCCTCCGGCAGGACGGTCAGCTGCTGCTGGAAGATCTCGGTTCGACCAACGGCACCTACTGCAACGGCGAGCGGGTGCAGCGGCACGCCCTCGCCGAGGGGGACAAGATTCTGCTCGGGTCGACCACCATCCTCAAGTTCAGCTATCAGGATCGCCTGGACGAGATGTTCCAGCGGCAGATGTCGGAGTCGGCGCTGCGCGACGGTCTCACCCGCGCCTTCAACAAACGGTACTTCAGCGAGCGGATCGACAGCGAGTTCCAGTACGCGAACCGGCACCGCACGCCGCTGTCGCTGATCTTCATCGACATCGATCACTTCAAGAAGATCAACGACCTTCACGGCCACCCGGCCGGCGACCACGTGCTCATGCAGCTGGCCACGCTGCTCATGAGCATGCTGGGTGAAGACGAGGTGCTCGCGCGCTACGGCGGCGAGGAGTTCGCGATCGTGGCGCGCGGCTCGGAGTCCGACGCGGCCGCGGCGCTCTCCGAGCGGATGCGAGCGGCCGTGGCCGCCCATCCGTTCTCCCACGCGGGCACCGCCGTCCCGGTCACGGTCAGCGTGGGGGTCGCGTCGGCGCCCGCGCCCGGCCTCGGGTCGGCGTCGGAGCTCGTCGCGCGCGCCGACGAAACGATGTATGCCGCAAAACGCGCGGGCCGCAACCGCGTCTGCGTGGCCGGCCGCGCGCCCTAAAAGGGCGGCGCTTCAGTGAAAGTGGCCGCGACGGCAAGCGCGCGCCCGAGGCGTGCCAGGTACTCCGCCCGCGGGATGGCGACGGCGCCCAGTCGCGCCAGGTGCGGCGTCGGCACCTGCGCGTCGAGCAACCTGAACCCCCCGGCCCGGAGCCGCTCGACCAGGTAGCCGACAGCGGCCTTCGAGGCGTCGGTGCGACGGTGGAACATCGATTCACCGCCGAAGAAGCCCCCCAGCGCCACGCCGTAGAGGCCGCCCACCAGCGCCTGGTCCTCCCAGACCTCCACGCTGTGGGCCAGGCCGCGGCCGTGAAGCTGGACATAGGCCCGCACGAAGTCGTCGGTGATCCAGGTCGACGGACGGTCGGCCCCAGCCTCGGCGCAGGCGCGCATGACGCCCTCGAAGTCTCGATCGACGGTAAACCGCCACCCGGCGCGTCGGACGGCGCGGCCGACGCTGCGGTGCGGTCGCCAGGCGTCGAGGTCGAACACCGCCCGCGGGTCCGGCGACCACCAAGTCAGGACGGGATCGGACGACCAGGGGAAGATCCCGGCGCGATAGGCGGCCACCAGAGTATCCGGCAACAGCCGGCCGCCCAAAGCGACCAAACCGTTGGCCGACGAGTCGGCCGCCGAGGCCACTTGAACCGGGACGGGTCCAGGCGGCGAGCGGTCGTTGGGATCCACCTGCGGAGTTTACGCCGGATGTCCGGCTGCGGTCCCCTTCGATGGGTCCTCGTCGAGCCGCTCCGTTGAATCGGCCGGTGCGGCGCCATTGGTGTTGGCCACCTCCCGGGAGCGCCGGCGACCGCCGCTCACCATCCCGCCCTTGCGTCCGGCTTCGCGGGCCTCGTTGGAATTGAACTCGTGGGCAGTGCCCTTTTGGTGGGCGGCCTTTCCGCCTTGCGACGAAATCTCGCGCTGGCGGGTGCGGTCCATGCTCGCGAATCCCCGTCCGCGGTTCTCCTCTTTCTCTCCGCGGTTCTCCACATGCTCGTTGCTGATCGACATCACGGCTCCCTTCTCCGCGGATCCGCGTCCGCGTATCCACTCGGCGTCACACCCAAAAAGTGCGCACGATCCGCCCGGGCGACAGGGGGAGGGGGTCACAATCTCGGCGGGATCCGCCGCCCGGTCAGGTTTCGGAGAGCTCGTCCGGATCCAGCTCGACCATACCCGGCACCGGCGGCGGACGGTTTCCCAGGGTGCTGGCGTCGCGGACGGCGAGCACCTTGACCCGAAACTCGATGTCGCGCCCGACCAGGGGATGAAGCAGGCGGACCTTGGCCGCCGCGTCGTCCACGGACAGGATCTTGAACCGGACCGGCGCGCCGGAAGTCGGATCCTTGGCTTCGAAGACCGCGCCGGGCTCGAGCTTGGTCCCCTTGGGAAAGACGCCGCGCGCCATCTCGGTCACCGGGAGGGAGTCCTCGGTGCCGAAGGCCTCGCGCGCCGGAACCTCGCCCTGCCGCTCGTCGCCGGGGCTGAGATCGGTGAGCCGCTTCTCCAGGCCGGGCAGCATCTTACCGTCGCCGTGCACGTATCGGAGGGGCCCGCTCCGGGCGGACGACTCGATGACCTCACCACCCTTGACCTTGAGCTCGTACTCGAGCTCCACGGTTCGACCCGGCCCGATTTTCATCGTTCGATCGTAATGCCAGCGCGGGTAGTTTCAAAGGTGATCCAAACGTCATCGTGGATTCAGTTGGGGAGCGCGCGTAAGATGGGAACCGGTGGATTCCCGGACGATCGGCTGACGAAACCGCCGCGCCGCCGCCACCGACTGAAGATATTAAAGAGCTTCCTAGCGAGAAAGGCCCGCTCATGAGCATAGGTTCCCCCCAGCCTAGGGTTCGACGCTCGCCTTCGACCTTTGGAGCCCCCCCTGCGGTCGTAGCCCGATTGGGCCGCGCGCTCGCCATCGCGGCTGTCGTTTTTGGCCTGGCGGCTGGATGTGGCGGCGGGGCGCAGATGCGGAAGATGGACGGCGGCGGCACGAAGACCGACGCGCCTCAGACGACCACGGATGGACAGGCGACGGACACCCATCCGGGCGAGACCGGGGGGCTCGCGATCGGGCAGCCCTGCTCGGCCGCCGGGGCCAAGTGCATGTCGGGCTTCTGCGCCGACGGCTTTTGCTGCAATACCGCCTGCGAGGGCGCCTGCCTGACCTGCGCGGCCGCCGGGAGCGTCGGCACCTGCGTTCCGGCCGACATCGGCACCAATCCCCGGAGCGCGTGCACCGACATGGGCAGCACAACCTGCGGGACCGACGGGCTCTGCGACGGCACGGGCTCCTGCGAGAACTATCCCTCCGGGGTGGTCTGCCAGCAGGCCGGGTGCAGCGGATCGATGCTGACCTTCGCGGGGCGCTGCGATGGAACGGGCGCGGCCTGTCCCACCGCAACGGGCCAGTCGTGCGCGCCCTATGTCTGCGGCGCCACCGGCCAGTGCAAGACCACCTGCACGGTCGACGCCGATTGCATTGCCCCCACCACTTGCAACAACGGCAGCTGCGGCAAGAAGCCGATCGGCGCCAGCTGCGCGATGGATGTCGACTGCAATTCCGGGATCTGCGCGCAGGGGGCCTGCTGCGCCACGACCTGTACGGGCAGCTGCAAGTCTTGCGGGCTGCCCGGCGGAAGCGCTGGGAGCTGCATCAATGTGCCCGCCGGAATGGATCCGCTCGGACAGTGCTCGGACAGCGGGGCTATGTCCTGCAAGACCAACGGCTCGTGCGACGGCGCGGGCGCTTGTCAGAACTACGCGGCGGGCACGGTGTGCGGCACCGATTCCTGCACGGGCGGCACCGAGATGGTCGCGGGCAAGTGCGACGGCGCGGGCACCTGCGCGGCCGGGTCGCTGGTGGCCTGCGGCGCCTACATCTGCGGGACGAACGGGGATTGCAAGACGAGCTGCGGGGGCAACGCCGATTGCGCCGCGGGCTTCGTCTGCAACGGGACCATCTGCGGCAAGAAGCCGATCGGCGTCACCTGTGGCGGTGCGACGGAGTGCACCTCCGGGTATTGCGAACAGGGCCTCTGCTGCAACACGGGCTGCGAGGCCGCCTGCCAGGCCTGCAACCTGACCGCCACCCCGGGGACCTGCACGCCGATCCCGATCGGCATGGACCCGCTCAACCAGTGCGCCGACGTGGGGAGCACGACTCCCTGCGGGACCAACGGCTCGTGCGATGGCGCCGGGAAGTGTCAGCTCTACCCGAGCGGAACGGTCTGCCTCGCGCAGAGTTGCACCGGCTCGACGCTCTCGCCGGCCAGCCGCTGCGACGGCGCCGGCAAGTGCGTGGCGGGCACCAACCAGTCGTGCGTGCCCTACAACTGCGGGGCGACGGCCTGCCTCACCACCTGCACTGGCAACACCAACTGCGTCTCGCCCAACGTCTGCGCGGCGATGAGCTGCGGGAAATTCCCGATCGGCGCCGTCTGCGCGGCCAACACCGACTGCGGCTCGGGTTTCTGCGCGCAGGGCTACTGCTGTAACACGGCCTGCACCGGGACCTGCCAGTCGTGCGCGCTGACCAGCAGCCTCGGCACCTGCACCAACGTTCCGTCGGGCGGCACGGACCCGGGAGCCCGTTGCACGAACGCGGGCGCCCCGAGCTGCGCCAACAACGGCTTCTGCGACGGCGCGGGCGCCTGCCAGAAGTACGCCTCCGGCACGCAATGCGCGGCCGCGAGCTGCACCGGCTCGACGTTCACCCCCCCGGCGCTCTGCAATGGGACGGGAACCTGCACGCCGCCGACGACTTCGCCGTGCGGCGCCTTCGCCTGCGACACCACCAACAAGGTCTGCAAGACCACCTGCACGGCCGCCGCCGACTGCACGCCGCCCAACGTTTGCAACGGCGGGACCTGTTCGCTGCAGCCGCTCGGAACGGTCTGCACGTCGACCGCCCAGTGCGCTTCCGGCCTCTGCCAGCAGGGGTACTGCTGCGCGACCACCTGCGCCGGCGGGTGCGCCTCGTGCGGGTTCGCCACGACCCTGGGCACCTGCACCAACGCCGCCACCGGGACGGATCCGGCGAATGCGTGCACCGACGGAACCGCCGCGAAGTGCGGCAACGACGGCTTCTGCGACGGCAACGGCAAGTGCCGGCTCTACGCCGGCGGCACGATCTGCGCACCCGCCAGCTGCCCCTCGACGACCTTCACCCCGGCCAGCACCTGCGACGGCGCCGGGAACTGCCAGGCGGTCACCTCGACCTTGTGTACGCCCTTCGCGTGCAACACGACCACCAACGCGTGCAAGACGACCTGCGCCTCGACGACCGACTGCGCCTCGCCGAACATCTGCAACACGACGACGATGAGCTGCGGTCTCCTGTCGATCGGCGCCACCTGTACGACCAACGCCTCGTGCAACTCTGGATTCTGTGCCCAGGGCGTCTGCTGCAACACGGCCTGCACCGCCCTCTGCAATTCCTGCAGCGTCGCCGGGCACGTGGGGACCTGCGTCGACGTAACGGCCGGAGCGGCCGATCCCACCGCGCGCTGCACGAACGGGGGAGCGGCCACCTGTGGCAACAACGGCTTCTGCGACGGCAACGGGGCCTGTCAGAAGTACGCGAGCGGCACGCAGTGCATCGCGCAAACCTGCGCGACGTCGACCCTCCAACCCGCGTCCACCTGCAACGGGACCGGCACCTGCGTGACGCCCGCGACCAACTCGTGCACGCCGTTCATCTGCGGCACCAACGCTTGCAAGACCACCTGCGCGACCAGCGCCGACTGCATCTCGGCCGCCTATATGTGCTCGGGCGGCTCCTGCATCCAGGCGGTCAACCTAACGGTGAAGACGGAGACCAAGAACGCGTCAAACGTGGACTTCGTCTATTTCGACATCCGGATCATCAACAACGGCACGACGGCCGTCCCGCTCTCCCAGATCACGGTGAAGTACTGGTACACCTGGGACGTCTCGACCGATGCCGGCACACAGCCAAACGAGACGGCCGCGTGCACGTACACCCTCGGCGCCGCTCCCGGCAATTGTGGCAACGTTACGACGAGCTTCGGTGCCGTTAGCCCCGTACATACCGGCGCCGATCACTACTTCCAGCTCGGTTTCACCACCGCCGCTGGGAGTTTGGCCGCGGGTGCCACCGCCGAGATCGGCCCTGGCTTCAACAAGAACGACTTTTCGGCCTTCACGCAGACCAACGACTATTCGTACAACAGTGCCACGGCGTTCGCGACCACGACCAAGGTCACCGTCTATCTGGGCGGCGCCCTGGTCTACGGCGTAGAGCCGCCGTAGCGCGGAAGCGGGAGAGGGGTAGGCGGGGGCGATGCGGAACATTGTGCTGGTGTCTCTGGTGTGGATCCTCCCGTCCCTAGGCGCGTGTACGCTCGATAAGAGCAACCTGGGGGGCGTCTTCGATGCCTCGAGCGGCGGCTCGGGCGGTTCCGGGGGACCGGGTGGGTCTGGCAACGTCGGCGGCGTGGCGGGCGGTGTGGCCGGCACCGGAGGCCATAGCGGATCTCAAGGCACCGGCGGGATGGCGACAACGGGCGGCGGGGGCCAGACCGGTTCGGGAGCGGCCGGCCGACCAGGCTCGACGGGCGCCGGCCCGTGTGCGGGGCTTTGCACCAACCCGACGGCCATCGCGCCGAGCACGAGCTCCGGCGATCTGGGTACCGACGCCACCTGCGACGAGGTCGCGGGAAACGGCGGCGTCGAGAAACTGGTCTGCGGCAACTTCGTCGCCCCGCGTACCTTCACGGTGAACGGCATCCCGTTCGACTGCGTCACGGCAGACGGCGGCGACCTCCCCGCGCCGAGGAACGGCGGCTTCTGCATGCAAGCCAGCGCCGGCCAGTACGCCTACGCCTACTTCACGACCTTCTGACGACGGCGCGGCGCCCCCACCGAGGGAAGCCACTTGCACCGTGTATATGTCTGTAATATACATCATGGGTGGCGAGATTCCCGGAGGATCTGGCCGTCTGTACGGGGTTCGAGTGGGATGAGGGCAATGCCGACAAGAATTGGGAGATTCACCAGGTCTCGAGGGCCGAGGGGGAAGAGTGCTTCTTCAATCGTCCGATTCTGGTCGCACCGGACGCCCTGCATTCTCGGACAGAGCCGAGGCTCGCGGCTCTGGGCAGAACCAACGGGGGACGGGGGCTCACAATGATTTTTACCGTGCGCGGCGCCTTGGTCCGCGTGATCTCCGCCAGGGACATGAGCCGACGTGAACGGAGGATCTATGAGCAAGCGAGCAGCCCCAAAGAATAGGAAACCGATCCCCGCATTCGCGGACGAAGACGAGGAGCGTCGTTTTTGGGCCTTGCACGACGCCGCAGACTTCTTCGATTGGGATCGAGCGGTGCAGCCGAGCCTGCCGGCGCTGAAGCCTACGACGGAGTCGATCTCGTTGCGATTGCCGGTGACGATGCTCGAAGAGCTGAAGACCCTCGCGAACCAGCGGGACGTCCCGTATCAGTCGCTGATGAAGATCTATCTCGCGGAGCGTATCCAGCGGGAACGAGGCCGCAAGGCGTCCTGACCGCGGTCCTCGCTACGAGGTCGCGAGCTCGATCGTGACCAGGCTGGGCGCGAAGGCGCGCAGGGCTTGCAGGCTACGGGACTGCCACTGGGCGCCGGGGTCGCTCAGGAAGCGGATGCGGTAGTGGTTGTCGGCGCGCTCGTCGACCTGGGCGATCCAGCGGACGAATTCTTTGAGGCAAGACGAGTTCATGAAGACGAGCTCGCGGAAATCGGCGACCACCTCGCCCATGTGGTTGCGCTTCGCCTCGTCGTCCACGGAGTCCAGAAAGGGGCCGAGCGGGGCGTTGACGCGCAGGTCCGCGTTTCCCCACAACCGCATGACCAGGGCCTCGCCGTCGACGGCCGCCGTGGCCTCGAACTCGGTGTCCTTGATTCCGGTGATCTGAACCGCCGCCGTCATAAGCCAGCTTGTAGTCTACCACGCCCACTGGGCAGCCGCCCGACGTCGGCGAGGCACTCTTACCCGCAGCGACCGCCGTCTCAGCGTGAGCGCACGATCACTCGAACGGATCGGCCTTCTTGTCGTCAGCGGGGGCGGTCCCGCCCGGTGCTCCCGCGGAGGCGGCGGCCGAGCCGTCGTCGTGGCGCGGGTGTGGGCGACGGTGGGGGCGCGAGTGGGGCGCCTTGGGGGATTGCGCAAGGGGCTTGGTCGGCCCCGGCGCGGCCGCGGGGGCGACCCCTGTCGGCGTGGCCGCCGGCGAGGACGCCGACGCCGGTGAGCCCGCTGTCGTGGGGGCGCCCGCCGTGGGTCTTGCGGCCGCAGGTGTAGTAGGTGTGGGTGTAGCCGCCGCAGGGGCGGCGGTGTTGGGCGCCGGTCCGCCGGGCGGGATCGCGGCGCCAATGCTGGTCGAGTCGGACCTTGGCGGTTCGGTCGCCGGCGTCAGCGGGGAGCTGGCGGGCGTGGCCAACGGCGGCGGCCGGTCGCGCTCGGTCCGCTCCGAGACCGGTGGGCGGAGGAGCATCCAGGCGCCGGCGCCGGCGATCGCCGCCAGGACCGTCAGCCCACCGTAGACCCAGACCCGATCGCGCTTGCTGGGCGGAACGACAGAGCTGACGGACGGCGATGACGTCGAAGACGGCAGTGACAGCGAGGACTGCGAGGATGGAGCGGTCTGGCTGCGCGAGGCCTGGCTGCGGGAGCCCTGACTGCCGGAGCTGCGGCTCTTGGTCCCGGTCTTCGCTTCGGTGCCGAGGCGCACGCCCGATGAGGAGAGCCCGGGCCGCAACGCCATCGTCGGTCCCTGCGTCACCGGTTCGGCGCCGAGCGCGGCGATGCGGGCGTTGCCCTGCGAGACCGGCTCGACCTGCATGTCCAGCGCGGCGGTGGCGGTCTTCCGCCACTGCAAGAACTCCGGTGCGAAGAGCCCCTTCATGTAGCTCGCCACCTGCTGCGGGCTGAAGCCGTCGTTGGCGAAGGCGTAACGCTCGAGCGCCAGCGCCATTTCGTGCGCGCTGGAATAGCGCGCGTCGCGCCGCTTGCGCAGCGCGCGCATGACGACCGCCTCGAGCTCGGGTGGAACATCGGCGACCTCCGACGGCCGCGGGATCGGATCGTCGACGATCGCGCGCATGGTCGCCAGCTCGGTCTCGCGCCGGAAGAGACGCCGCCCGGTCAGCACCTCCCACAGGACCACGCCCAGCGCGAACACGTCGGCGCGGTGATCGACCTCCTCCGCCGAGGCCTGCTCGGGCGACATGTATTCGATCTTTCCCTTGAGGCCGCCCGGGCTGGTGTGCGCGACGCGGCCGAAGGCGCGCGCCACGCCGAAGTCGATCAGCTTGACCGCCCCCTCGAACGAGACGAGGACGTTTTGTGGCGAGACGTCGCGGTGAACGACGCCCAGTGGTTGCCCGTCGCCGTCGGTGAGCCCGTGGGCGTAGCCGAGCCCGCTGGCGGCTTGCGCGATCACGTACGCGGCCAACGCGGGGGGAGGCGGCCGCCGCTCGCGCGCGGCCTTGCGCAGGACCGCCGACAGCGGTTTGCCTTGCACCAGCTCCATGGCCAGGAAGTACTCCTCGCCATCGTGGCCGACCTCGATGATCCGCACCACGTTGGGGTGATCGAGCAGCGCGGCCAGCCGCGCCTCGTCGAGAAACATCCGGATGAACTGACCGTTGGACGCCAGGTGCGGCAGGATCCGCTTCACCACGATGAGGGTGCGGAAACCGGGCAGCTCTCCCGACAGCGCCAGATACACTTCCGCCATCCCGCCCGTTGCCAGACGCCCAATGATCTGAAAGCGCCCGAGTCGCCTGACCGCGTCGTCCATCCCGTTGCGTGATTCCGAGAGCCGCCCGCCCTGGCGGAGATCGGAGGGCGTACCAACGGTCATCTTCGCATCAACTCCAGCAGCTTAGGTGGATAGGGTCAAGTTGGGCGCGGGCCGAACGTTCAATCTTGGCGGATATCCGCCGTCGTCTGCCCACATTGGGCGACACCAGCCCGTTGGCCAAATGGTCGTTTGGGAGACCTAGATCGACGTATCGGCAGGGATATTCGGCAGTTCTCGGGATACTTTTAGCCGCGTGGCGGAACCTCTCCATTCCGATCGTCGTCGAGTGATCGCCGCGCTGGCGGTTGCGCTGGCCGCGGCCGGTGACGGGCGGGGGGCGACCGCCGCGGCCCCGTCGGGGGTCGCCGCCCCGATCGTGGCGGGTCTCCAGACGGTCGCGTTCGGCCCCTGGTCGTTGCGGGCGCCCAAGGGTCCGGCGGGCTTCGGCGATTGGATGCCGGCCGTGGTGCCGGGGTGCGTCCACACCGACCTGTTGCGGGACGGCAAGATCCCCGATCCGTTTTACGGCACCAACGAAAAGGCGCTGCAATGGATCGAGAAGACCGACTGGGAGTACCGGTCGACCTTCGTTGCCGACGCCGCGCTTCCGCGGCGCGAGCGGGTCGAGATCGTCTTGCCGGGCCTCGACACCTACGCCGAGGTGTCGATCAACGGCGCGCGGGTGCTCTCGGCGGACAACATGTTCCGGTCCTGGCGGGCCGACCTCAAGCCGCACCTCGCTGCAGGGACGAACACGGTGGTGGTCCACTTCCGGTCGCCCATCGCCGTCGTTAGGCCGATCTACGATCGGCTCGGGTATACCTTGCCGGCCGTGAACGACCAAGCGCCCGAGATGGTCAGCATGTTCACGCGCAAGGCGCCTTACCACTACGGCTGGGATTGGGGTCCGCGCTTCGTGACCAGCGGGATCTGGCGGCCGGCGACCATCGAAGCCTGGGACGCGGCGCGCCTCGACGACGTGCAGGTCCACCAGCTGTCGCTCGACGACGCGCACGCGCGGCTCGAGGTGGCGGCGGTGGTGGTCGCGGCGCACGCCGGTCGGGCCCGGATCGGCGTCGCGCTCGTGGGCGGCGTGAGCCTGGGGATGGTCGACGCGGACCTGGCCAAGGGGCGCAACGAGATCAAGCTGGGCGTGGTCATCGACAAGCCAGAGCGCTGGTGGCCGAACGGCCTCGGTCCCCAGCGCCTCTATGCGCTCGAGACGTCCTTGTTTTCGGGATCCCCTGTGGGCCCGTTGACTCCGCCGCGAAGGGGGACCACACGAGACGTCGCACCGCCGACCCTGCTCGGGCGACGGGTCACCCGCATCGGGCTGCGGACGCTGGAGGTGGTGAGCCAGCACGATGCGGGCGGCAAGAGCCTGTTCATCAAGGTGAACGGGGCGCCGGTGTTCATGAAGGGGGCCAACTGGATCCCGTCGGACAGCTTCCTCGACCGCGAGACCCCCGAGCGGCTCCAGACGCTGCTGCAGGCGGCGGCGACGGCGAACATGAACATGGTCCGCGTCTGGGGCGGCGGCGTCTACGAGAGCGACCGTTTTTACGAGCTGTGCGACGAGCTGGGCCTGCTGGTCTGGCAAGACTTCATGTTCGCGTGCTCGATGTACCCGGGCGACGCTGCCTTCATCGAGAATGTCCGACAGGAGGCGATCGAGAACGTCCGGCGCCTGCGCAACCACCCGTCGCTGGCGCTATGGGCCGGCAACAACGAGGTCGAGGCGGCCTGGCAGCAGTGGGGCTGGCCCTGGAAGTTTCACCTCGGCAAGGCGGCGCAGCAGACGATCTGGAACGACTACAAGCACCTCTTTCACGAGGTGCTTCCGCGCGTCGTCGCGGCCGAGGATCCGGGGCGCTTCTACACGCGGTCGACACCCAGCGCGAACGAGGACGGCGTCCCACCCAACAAGCTCGGGTGGGGCGACATGCACTACTGGGGCGTCTGGCACGCGGCGGCGCCCTACGAGGACTACGCCGCCAACGTCTCGCGCTTCATGAGCGAGTACGGATTCCAGTCGTTCCCGACGGTCGACAGCGTCGCGCGCTACGCGCCGCCGTCCGACTGGAACATCGATTCGCCGGTGATGCTCAGCCACCAGCGCCACCCGCGCGGCAACGCGCTGGTACGGACCTACATGGATCGCGATTTTCGCGTCCCCAAGGACTTCGGCACCTTCCTGTATCTGTCGCAGGTGTCGCAGGCCACTGTCATTCAGTTCGGCGCCGAGGCGCACCGGCGGCGCATGCCCTACAACATGGGCAGCCTCTACTGGCAGCTCGACGATTGCTGGCCGGTCGCGTCCTGGTCCAGCATCGACTACTTCGGGCGCTGGAAGGCGCTGCAGTACGCCGCGCGCCGTTTCTTCGCCCCGGTCCTGGTGAGCCCCGTCGATGACAGTGGGACCATGCGCGTCTTCCTGGTGTCGGATCGTCGAGACGACCTGAACGCGCGCCTGACCGTGCGGCTGGTCGACTTCGAGGGTCGCGAGCGCTGGCACTCGGAGCGCGATCTGACCGTCAAGGCCCTCACCAGCGAGCCGCAGTTCTCCGCCCGGAAGCGCGATCTGCTCAAGGGGCTCGACCCGAGCGGCGTCGTTCTCAGCGCCGAGCTGCGGGTGGGGACCAATCTGGTCGGACGTAGCCTGTTCTACTTCATGAAGACCCGCGACCTGGCGCTCCCGGCGCCGGAGGTTACCTTCGCCGTCGAGCCGCACGGCGCCAGCGCGACCGTGCGGGTCACGGCCCGCCGTTTGGCGCGGGCGGTCTGGTTGTCGACCCCCGGCGGCGAGGGGAGCTTCTCCGACAACTTCTTCGATCTCCTGCCGGGCGAGACGGCGGCGGTCGAGTGGACGCCGGGTCCGGGCGCGCCGGCGGCTATGGCGTCCCACCTGTCTTCGTTGCTGCACGCGACGACCGTGCGCGATACATATTGAGGGATGGCCTACCGGATCAAACGGAAGGAGGGGGTGGCGGAGGCGGTCCGCCGGATCGTGCGTGAGCAGCTCCGCGGCGCGATCGCCGTGGCGCTCGATCGGACGATGGCCCAGGACGAGCGGGTACACGAGGTGCGGACCCGGCTCAAGCGCTCGCGGGCGGCCCTGGCCCTCATCCGCCGGGAGGTCGGGGAAGAGGCGGAGCGCGACGATCGGCGGCTGCGCGACGTGGGCCGGCTGCTCTCGCGGCCGCGCGACGTTGCGGTTCAGGCGCAGACTTTCCGGGCGCTGGGGGCGCGCGTGCAGTCGGGCCTGCCGCCGCGCCTGGTCGCTCGCCTCGGCACGACCGAGCAGCAGATCCGGGGCGAGCTTCATCCCGAGGAGGTCGAGCGCGATCTGCGGCAGACGGCCCGCGCGCTCTCCCGCCTCCGGCGCGAGCTCGGGACCTGGGGCGTGACCGGCAGCCGGCGCGCCATCGGCACCGGCGTCACCCGGACCTACCGCCGCGGCCTCGAGAAGCTGGCCGCCGCGCGCGCCCGCCCCACACCGGAGCGGTTCCACGATTGGCGCAAGCAGGTCAAGGCGCTCTCCTACGAGCTGCGGATCATCTGCAGCGCAGTCCCCGAGCTGACCACCACCCTGATTCCCAAGGTCGAAAAGCTGGGAGAAATTCTGGGGGAAGTCCACGATCTCGACGGTCTCAAGGCCACCGCGGAGCGCCACCCGGACTGGTTCGGGCGCGCGGCCGACGGCCAGTCGGTCCTGAGCGCGGTGGACGAGCGCCGCGCGGCGCTGGAGAGCGAGGCGTTGACGCTGGCGGGGAGCGTGTTCGCGGGGCGCGCGCGCGACGTGCGGGCGTTGGTCGAGACCGGCTGGGAGATCTGGCGCAAGGGGCCGGGGGCGACGGCCGCGCAGGCGCAGGCGGAATAGCTCGCCGCCATGTCGCGGCGCCGAAAATCCGCGGTCGTCGTGGTGGCCGCGCTGGCGGCGATCGCGCTGCCGCCGGTCTCGACGCGCGCCAGGTCACCCTCCGCCCCCGCCGCCGTCCCTTCCGCCCCGCAGGACGTCGCCCGCGACGGGCACGCGCGCCCGCGGGCGCTGGCGTTCAATTCTGACGACGGCCTGCTCTACGTCGCGCTGTCGCCCGCCGACGCAGTGGCCGTCGTCGCGCCGTCGTCGCCGCCACGTCTGCTGGCTACCCTGTCGGTCTGTCGTTTTCCCGACACCCTGGCGCCCCTGCCCGGGGGCGGCGCGCTGGTGAGCTGCCGGTTCGAGGCGGGCCTGCGTCGCATCGCGCGCGCGGCCGGAGGCGATTTTCTGGTCGACGTCATCGCGGCCGGCTCGGGGAGCGGCGCGCGCGGGTTCGCGCTGGCGCCCGGCGGCGCGAGCGCCTATCTGGCGTCGCCGGCACTTCGCGGCGTCGAGGTCGTCTCGCTGGCCGACGGGCGGGTCGTCCAGAGCTTGCCGACCGGAATCTCTCCCCGCGCGCTACGCGTGGTGCCCGCGACTACCTTGCCGGCCCAGGCGGCGCCGCTCCTGCTGGTGAGCAACTTCATCGACCACACCGTCACGGTGCACCCCATCGCCGGCGACGGCCGCCTCGGCGCGGCGATTCAGACCATCGCCACCGATGCGCCGGTGCTCGACCTGGTCGTGGTGGGCGGACGGGCCCCGGCGCTGCTGCTGCTCACCCACGAAGATCGTCCGGTCTCCCGCGCGCACGGGCCGGTCGAGGGGCTCGACAGTGGCCTCCTGCGCCTGCCGGCGCGCCGGACGGTGGCCGGCAATGGCCCGCCCTTCGAGGATCTGGGCTCGGGTCGGCGCGCCTTCGTCAACCTGGGCGAGCGCCGCGATCCGGTCATCGAGCTGGCGGCCGCGGCGGTGAGCGGCGAGACGCTGGCGGTGGTCGGCGCGGGGAGCGACAACCTGCTTCTGACGGCCGCAGGCGATCCGGCGCTGGCACCGGCGGCGGTGCTGGGCGTGGGGGCGAATCCATCGGCGGTCGCGGCGTTGCCCGGCGGTCGTTTCGTCACCGCGGATCGGCTGAGCGACACGCTCTCCTTCGTCGGCGGCGGCAGGGGGAAGCCGACGGCGACGTTGGTGGTGGGGACGCCAGAGCGGCCGTCGCCGGCCGAGCGTGGCGAGCTGCTCTTTTACAGCCGAGCCCTGGTGCCGAACAACGTCGCCGACGGGCCGCTGTCGCTCTACACCTGCGCCGCCTGCCACGACGACGGGCACCTCGACGGCCGCCGACATCCCGCCAAGCTGAATCGTTTCTTCTCGACCACCGCGACTTGCCGCGGCCTCGCGACGACGGCGCCGTACTTGCGGCTCGGCAACCAGGCGACCATCGACGTCTTCGCCGACAACATCGTGGCGACGCACGCCCAGGGCGCGGAGCGGGATCCGGCGCATTTCGACCAGTATCCGGTCGTCCTGCGGTTGCGGGCGCGGAGCGGTTGGGAGACCGCGACGCTGTCGCCCGTCGAGGTGCGCGCGGCGCTGGCGCGCTATCTGGAGCGGATCCCGATCGAGCCGTCGCCGTTCGCGACGCCCGGCGCCCAGGCTCTCGACGCCGAGGCGCGACGGGGGCTCTCGCTGTTTCGCGACCGGTGCGCCGGCTGCCACCAGCTGGTGGACGACACCGCGCTCGGCCACCACATCCCGGAGGCGTCGCTCGAAGCGCGGCTGCTGGCCGGCCAAGTCGCGCTGGCCAGCCCCCGGCTCTACGCGGTCGGGACGCCGGTATTGGGCGAGGGGGGTAACAACCCGCCGTCGCTGCGCGGCGTCTGGGACGCGGCCCCCTACTTCAGCGACGGCAGCGCGCGGACCATCGAGGAGCTGCTCCGGCGGACCAATCCGGGCGCGCCGGCGGTCCACGCCAAAGAAAACGCCGCCGGCCCCTCGGCGTTCACGGCCGAGGGGCGAGCGGCGCTGCTCGCATTTCTACGCGTGCTTTAGTCTTGTGGTGGGCGGCTACCAGCCGCCGCCGGCCGGCTTCTTGTCGTCCTTCTTGTCGCCTTTGTCGGCCTTGTCGCCCTTGGCCTTCTTGGCAGGCTTGTCGGCCTTGCCGCTGTCGTCCGCCTTGTCGGCGGCCTTGACGGGGACGGAGAGCAGGAACGTGCCGGCGAGAACTGCCGCGAGGATCATCTTCATGGGGGACTCCTTGGCTCGGGTTGGACCGCCTTTGTAAACCGTTTCGCGCGAGGATTCTATCCGGGACCCAGGGAGTGTCCGGGCTCCCGCCCGCCCGCGCTCAGTAGCTGTCGGCGATCGTGGTGGCGTGGAGCGCGGCGCGCAGCGCGGAGGCGGTCGTCGGCGCGTGCGGCGAATGTGGCGCGTCTGGCGAATGTGGACGGAAGGTCACGGTCACGGTCTCACCCGGGAGCAGGTCGAAGAAGTTGTCCTCGAAGAATCCGTCGATGGGGCCGCTGGTCAAATAGACGTTGCGGGCGAGCTGCTTGGCGGCGACGGTGATCGCGAAGGTGCCGTCCTGGGCGGGAGCGACGGTCAGGGCGACCTCTGGCTTGGGCAGGTCGAGGTCCTTGGTCTTGTCGAACCAGAAGACGTTGCGCGAGATGGGCGCGGGCTGACCCTTTTCGCTGATCTCCGCAACGAGGGCCACCCGGTGGGGATCGGTGGTTCCCAAGAGCTCGCGCCTGTGAAACGACACGTAGATCCGGCTGCTGTTGGCCGCGAGCACGATGTCCTGATCGCGCCGCGCCAACTCGTGACCCAAAAAATCGATCACCCGCACCGTGAGGCGTGCGGCCGTGTCGGTGCGGCGATCGGAGATCCCCCAGATGTTGATGGTCCCCTTGTCGTCGACGGGGCTCACCAGCACCGGCGCGAAAAACCGGCGGGCCGCATAGTGGAGCGCCTTCCAGCGCCCGTAGTAGTCGATGCCGGACCAGGACGCCACGGGCCAGCAGTCGTCGAGCTGCCAATAGAGGCTGCCCCAGTTGCGGCCCATCGCGCGGCGGTGCGCCTCGGCGGCGTACTTGATGACGGTCGCCTGCAGCACCTGGCCGACATACAAAAAGGAAGCGAAGTCCTTGGGGCGGCGGAAGTCGCGATCCATGTACGTCTTGATGAGCGCGTTGCCGCGCGGGTGGCGCTGGTGCGAGAGCATGACCGGGCTGCCGATGTCCCAGTCGGTGTCGTGCGCCGTGTAGCGCGCCACCGACGCCAGCTCGGGGAACGACTGGAAGCCGTACTCGCTCATGAAGCGCGAGATGTTGTCGCCGTAGGCCTCGTAGGGGTTCTCGGCGTGCCAGACGCCCCAGTAGTGCATGTCGCCCCAGCCCGTCTTGTTGGCGGGGATGCGATCCTCGTTGGCGCTGGGCGAGCTGCGCGTGTAGAAGCGCCCCAGATCTTCGGCCGCCACCACCGACGGCAGGAGCTGGTGGAACATCTGCTTGTAGTCGCGCCAGATGCGATCCTGGGCCGTCTTGGAGAGGCCGAACTTCGCCGGCCAGCCCCAGCCCTTCCAGGCCGCCTCGTTCTCGTTGTTGCCGGCCCACAGCGCCAGCGACGGGTGGTTGCGCAGCCGGCGAACGTTGTCGATGGCCTCGTGCCGCACGTTCTCGACGAAGGCCGGATCGCCTGGGTACATCGAGCAGGCGAACATGAAGTCCTGCCAGACCAAGAGGCCCAGCTCGTCGGCGAGCTCGTAGAAGCGATCGTCCTCGTAGATGCCGCCGCCCCAGACGCGGAGCATGTTCATGTGCGCGTCGGCCGCCGACTGCAGCAGGAAGCGGTAGCGGTCGTCGGTCATGCGGGTGACGAAGCTGTCGGCGGGGATCCAGTTGGCTCCCTTCATGAATACCGGCGCGCCGTTGACCTTGATGAAGAAGCTCTTGCCGGCGGCGTCGCGCTCGTGCACGACCTCCAGCGTTCGCAGGCCGGTCCGGGTGCGCCGGGTGTCTTTCGATTTGCCACCCTGGCAGAGCGTGGTCTCGAACGTGTAGAGTCGCTGCGGCCCGAGACCGTTTGGCCACCAGAGCTCGGGCCTGTCGATGTGCGCGCGCAACGCGACCTCGTTGGGGCCGACCTCCAAGTTGACGTCGGCCTGGGCGATCGGCCCGCCCCCGTCCGCGGTCACCGTGAGCCGGGCGCGTCCGGCCCGGGCCGCGACGACGCGGGCCTTGATGGTCAGCTCGGCGGCGCCCGCGTCGAGCCGGTCTTGAAAGACCTGCACATCGTCGAGGCGGGCGGCATCCCAGCTCTCGAGCGCGATGGGCCGCCAGATCCCGCTGGTGACGAAGCGCGGTCCCCAGTCCCACCCATAGTGATAGGGCGCCTTGCGGGACCACATGCTCACCATCTCCGTGGCCTGATCGTTGGCGGCCGGCAGGTGGTAGCCGAGGTGATCGTAGGCGGGCTTGACCTCCTCGATGGGCGAGCGAAAACGGATCACCAGCAGGTTGTCGCCGGCCTTGAGGTGCGGTTTGACGTCGACCCGCCAGGCTCGGAACATGTTGTTCGTGAAGAGCACCGAGACGCCGTTCACGAACAGCTCGGCGTAGGTATCGAGGCCCGAGAGGACCAGCTCCACCCGCTCGCGCGCCAGCGTGGCGGCGTCGGCGTGAAAGGTGGTGCGGTACTCCCAGGATTCACGCTCGATCCAGTGCTGGTCTTTTTCGTTCAGGCGATAGAAAGGATCGCCGATCTTGCCGGCCGCGAAGAGATCGGTGTGAACACACCCGGGGACCGTGGCCGGAAGCCACGGCTCCGCGGGCGCATCGGCGCGGGTGACCCGCCGGAAGGTCCAGGGCCCCGACAGCTCCAGCCGGACCCGCGCGCCGGCGTCGGCCGCGGCCAGGTTCGCCCGCGTTGGATCAGCGCCGATCATGGTCACCACCGCCACCACGAGAGGCACGACCAGATGGCTGGCCGAGCGGGCTTCGCCCGATCGGCCAGCGGGGGTTTGGGGGGACGCAGAGGCGGCGTTCTTTCGCGCAATGCGGGCACGCACGCTCGGGCCGCCGGGCGGTCCCCCCATTACCAACTGAGGCCGAAGCCGTACGGGAAGAGCGGGTCATATCCGGGGTCGCCGACGTTGATCGGGATCTGCGCCATGTCGCGCGGCCAGGAACAGGGGAGCTTGCCGCTCGGCCTGGCGGCGCCGAACAGCACGTCGGCCACGCCCGCGCCTTCGGTGCCGGGGAGCCAGCCGACGACCAGCGCGCTGGCGGCGTCGAGCAGATCGCCCAGGATCAGCGGCCGCCCCGCCAGCAGCACGATAACCAGCGGTTTGCCGCTGCGTTTCGCGGCGTCGACCAGGGCGCGATCCTCGACGGACAGCTCCAGCTTGGCGCGATCGCCGCTCCCTTCGGCGTAGGGATCCTCGCCGACCACGACCACGACGGCGTCGGCCCGTTCGGCGCCCACCGCGTCCTTCGAAAAATCGACCCGCGCCGCGCCGAGCGCCTCGACGATCCCCTGGCGGATGGTGGTGCCGGGCGTGACCGGCCCGCGGCGGCCGCGCCAGCCGACCGACCAGCCGCCGCACTGCACGCCCATGTCGTCGGCCCGGAAGCCGCAGACGTGTACACGCGCCGGGTTGCGCAAGGGCAGCGTATTGTGGTCGTTCTTGAGAACCACCAGACTCTGTCGGACCGCCTCGCGCGCGACGGCGCGGTGATCGGCGGCGCCGATCTGGGCGGTCAGGGCCCGATCGGACAGCGGCCGCTCCCACAGCTTGAACCGCGCCTTCTGCTTCAGGATCCGCCGGACCGCGTCGTCGATGCGCGCCATCGGCACCCGCCCGGCGGCGACCAAAGCCTTGAGGTCGGCGATGAACTCGCGGAACTTGTTGGGCACCATCACCATGTCGATGCCGGCGTTGATCGCGACCTCGACGTCCTGGCTGTAATCCTTGGCCATCATGTCGATGGCGGCCCAGTCGGTGACGACGAAGCCTTCAAAGCCGAGCTCCCCCTTGAGCACGTCGGTGATGAGGTGCTTGTTGCCGTGCATCGGCTGTCCGTTCCAGCTCGAGTACGACACCATGACGCTGCCGACGCCGGCCTTGACGCACCCGATGTAGCCGGGGAGGTGGATGCGCCGCAGCTCGTCTTCCGTGACGCGGGTGTCGCCGCGGTCCTTCCCGCCGAAGGTGCCGCCGTCGCCCAGAAAATGCTTGGCGCTGGCCAGGATCGCGGTGCCGTCGTCCGGATTCGGCCCGTCCTGGAATCCGCGCACGGCGGCGGCGCCCAGGCCCTCGGCCAGCTCGGGCGATTCGCCGTAACTCTCGTAGGTCCGCCCCCAGCGCTCGTCGCGCGCGACGGCGATGCAGGGACCGAAGGTCCAGCGGGCGCCGCTGCCGGCGACCTCGCGCGCGGTCACCCGGGCGGCCCTCTGAATGAGATCCGGGTTGCGCGTCGCGCCCAGGCCGATGTGGTGCGGGAAGAGCACGGCCCCTTTGACGTCGCCGTCGCCGTGGACCGCGTCGACGCCGTAGACGATCGGGATGCCGAGCCGGGTGGAGAGCGCCTGGCTCTGGAAGCGGTCGACCATCTCGGCCCAGCTCTCGGGGGTGTTCGGCTTGGGCAACGAGTCGGCGCCCGAGAGCACCGAGCCCAGGAAGAGCTCGTGGATCTCTCGCCCGTCCTTGAGGGCATTCTTGTCGGCCTGGGTCATCTGGCCGATCTTCTCGTCCACGGTCATCTGCGCGAGGAGCGCCTCGATGTCGGGGGCGGGCGCGCCGGCCTTGCGTGCGGCCGGAACGTCGGCGGCGCTGGGCTGCGGAGTGGCGCCGGGGCGCGGCGGGCCGAAGCAGGCGGGCGCCAGGGCGGCCGCGGCGGTCGCGCCCAGGAAAATGCGGCGGGGGGGCGCGGCAGATACGGATGATCCGGACGGTCCGGACGCCGACGCGGTGGCAGGGGCGGAAGCGGGGGAGGGGTCGGACCGGCGCTCGGACACGGATGCGGTGTAACACAAGTCGCCGCGGCCTGGAATCGCGCGATCGAGCCCGGCGCATCCCGGATCGCGGCCGAGATAACGTTCACATGTCCGGTAAAGCGTTTGACACGACCCGCGACATGCGGTTGTAATTCGCAGCTTCAAACCCCAGGTACGCAGAACGCTTCTAAGGAGAGACGGCTCATGAAAAATTTCGGAACCCGGTCATCGATTCTCGTCGGCCTGTGTGGCGCGGCGCTCATGATCACCAGCGTCGGCTGCAGCAGCAGCAGCTCGTCCACCGACGGCGGCGGC
>OCTA010000314.1_pt1 | contig 45213 bp, 35 predicted proteins | sample 1538991 | NCBI WGS metagenome assembly OCTA01 (sample SAMEA3539302, study PRJEB22396) | soil metagenome | biome: tundra; feature: field; material: soil | place: USA | collected 2010-05 | depth 0.15 m
GGGATCGGCGGACTGGGACATGTGTCTGGATCAGAACGTGAAGTTCTCGGCGATTTTGAATGCGAAGGCGATTCCGCATTGGCTGGACGTTTGGAACGATAATTCGAAGCATGATTGGCCGTTGTGGTTGAGGATGGCGGCGAAGTACTTTTAGGGCTTCGTGGAAGGGCTCGGCTTTAGCCGTGCCGATTGGCTGCTTCCCGGGGCCAGGCTTTAGCCGCTGCGGGATGCTGCACGGGGAGGATCCCTCGCCGCGATCCTGTCGGGGTTACAAGGATAGGGATCCTTCGACTGCGTAAGTGCTTCACTTCGTGAAACACTTACATCGCTCAGGATGACAGATTAAGAATGGAGATTGCGTCGTGAAGAAGATTGGGATTTTGTTTGGGATGGAGAACACGTTTCCGCCGGCTTTGGTCGAGAAGATCAACGCGATGAAGGTGGACGGCGTTGAGGCGGAGTTTGTGAAGATCGGCGGGATCCGGATGGATGAGCCGAAGAAATATGACGTCATCATTGACCGGATTTCGCAGGATATTGAGTTCTACCGCGCGTATCTGAAGAACGCGGCGCTGCACGGGACGATTGTGGTGAACAATCCGTTCTGGTGGACCGCCGATGACAAGTTCTTCAACTACGCTCTGGCGCACAAGATGGGCGTGGCCATTCCGCCGACCGTGATCCTGCCGCATAACAAGCATCCCGAGGGGACGACGGACCAGTCGATGCGGAATTTAATTTTCCCGCTGAACTGGCAGGAGTTGTTTGATTATATCGGCTTCCCTGCTTTCCTGAAGCCTTATTCCGGCGGCGGGTGGAAGCACGTATATAAGGTGCATTCGCCGGAGGAGTTCTTTCAGCATTACAACCAGACGGGGCGGCTGTGCATGACTCTGCAGCGCGGGGTGGAGTTCGACGAGTATTACCGCTGCTACGTGGTGGGGCAGGAGAAAGTGCATATCATGAAGTACGACCCCAAGGCGCCGCATCATGAGCGCTATGTGAAGGGGAATCCGCCGCCGTCGACTCCGGCTTTGAAGGAACGTATTGAGAAGGATGCGTTGTCGCTGTGCCGAGCGTTGGGATACGACTTGAATACGGTGGAGTTCGCGGTGGAGAGTGGAGTGCCGTATGCGATCGATTTCTTGAATCCGGCGCCGGATGCCGAGATTACTTCCGTCGGGCAGGAGAATTTTGACTGGATTGTGAATGCCGTGGCGGAGATGGCAGTGAAGATGGCGGTCAGCGGAGAGAGTCCGGTGAAGGAACTGCGGTGGGCGGAATTCTTGGCGGCGGCGCCGACTCAGAAACCAGAGCGCAAAGGTGAGCCGGAGTGGGTGGCGGCGCGGAAGCGCAAGCCGGCGAAATAGAAGTTCGCGACGTTTTGGCGGTGCAGTTGGCATGAGAAACGCGGCTGTCATCCTGAGGACCGCGGTTTTTTGCGGTCCGAAGGATCTATGCACCTGACTGGCGGCTCGTGCGGTGCAGGCAAATTACATAGATCCTTCGCTTCGCTCAGGATGACAAACTTATGCGAAAAGGCAAAGTCGCGAAGAACGTGGACGAATATCTAGCGGCAGTGCCGGAGCCCGCGCACAGCACGTTGAAGCACCTTCGCGCAGTGATTCGGTCGGTCGTGCCCAAGGAGACCACCGAGGTGATCAGCTACGGGATTCCGATGTTCAAGTACAACGGGATGCTCGTGGGGTATGCGGCGTTCAAGAACCATTGCAGTCTGTTTCCGACGGGCTCAGGGGTACTCGACCAGTTCGAGAAAGAACTGACTGGATACCGTACATCCAAGGGGACAATTCAGTTTCCGCCGGATAAGCCTTTGCCGGACGCTCTCGTGAAGAAGATCGTCAGGGCGCGGGTTAAGGAGAACAAGGAATGGGACTAAGGTGGCCTCAGGGCTGCTGCGTTCGGGGTTGTTATACTGTTAGGACTTCCCCGGCGATTCGGCGCTGCCGGCGAACAGCAGGTTCCTCGACTTCGCTCGGAATGACAAAACATAAATAATGCAGCCTACTTTCACTATCGGAATTGAAGAGGAGTATCAGACCGTTGATCCGGAGACCCGGGATCTGCGGTCGCACATTCACGCCGAAATCCTGGAGAAGGGAAAGATGATTCTTCAGGAGCGGGTGAAGGCGGAGATGCACCAGTCGGTGGTTGAGGTGGGGACGTCGGTCTGCAGCAATATTAAGGAAGCCAAGGCCGAGGTCAAGAAGCTGCGGAGCAACATGGTGCGGCTGGCAAAAGAGAACGGATTGAGGCTCGCGTCGGCGGCGACGCATCCGTTTTCGGACTGGCGGGATCAGGAGATCCACCCCGACCAGCGCTACAAGAATATCGTTGAGGATTTGCAGGTGGTGGCGCGGGCCAACCTGATTTTCGGGCTGCACGTGCACATCGGGATCGAGGATCGCGAGACGGCGATCCACATGATGAATCACGCGCGCTATTTTCTGCCGCACATTCTGGCGCTGTCGACGAATTCACCCTTCTGGCTGGGGATGAATACCGGGCTGAAGTCGTACCGGTGCAAGGTGTTTGACAAGTTTCCGCGGACGAACATTCCAGACTATTTTCCGAGCTGGGGCGAGTACGAGAATTTCATCAAACTGTTGATCAAGACCAACTGCATCGATAACGCCAAGAAGATCTGGTGGGACATTCGGCCGCATCCATTCTTCAATACGATCGAATTCCGCGTGTGCGACATTCCGATGCGGGCCGACGAGACCATCGCGCTGGCGGCTTTGATCCAGGCCACCGTGGCCAAGTTGTACAAGCTGTATACGGCGAATCAGGGCTTCCGGCTCTACCGCCGCGCGCTCATCATGGAGAACAAATGGCGCGCGGCGCGGTACGGGCTCGACGGCAAGCTCGTTGATTTCGGCAAGCAGTCAGAGGTGCCGGCGCGGGACCTGGTGCACGAATACCTGGAATTCGTCGACGATGTGGTGGACGAACTGGATTCGCGCGAGGAATTGAATTACATCCACACTATTCTGGAAAAAGGCAGCGGGGCTGACCGCCAGCTGCGCGTGTTCCAGGAGACTGGGGATTTGAAGAAAGTGGTCGATTACATTATTGAGGAGACGGAGGCGGGACTGGACGAAGAACCGGCTGCCGTACGAAAAGTAGGGTAATGAGTTTTCCTGTGGAACATACTTCAGATTCAGTCAAAATCCCCGCCCCTTCGGCAGGCTCAGGGCAGGCTCTCTCGCAAAAAGCGCGAGAAGGATGGGGCACCCTTCACATCCCTTTCGACCCCGAATACACACCGGGAGCTTTCAACGCGGTGAATGTCTGCCTGCGTATTCAGCCTAGCGAACAGGTTTGCGTGATCACCGATGAGGCGACGATTGAGATTGCCGCGGCGATCGCGCGCGAACTTGAGAAAATCGGCGCGCCTTATCATGGCTGGGTGCTGGAGGAATTGGCGGAGCGTCCGCTGACCGATTTGCCGCACCCAATTCTGGACGATCTGGAGAGCAGCCAGGTTTCGATTTTTGCGGTGCAGGCGCAGACTCGCGAACTGCGGTCGCGGATTCAGATGACCGAGGTGGTGAACCGGCGCAAGATTCGCCACGCGCACATGGTGAACATCAACCGGCAGATCATGCTGGAAGGGATGCGGGCAGATTTCGCGCGCGTGGACCGGCTGAGCCAGAAGGTAGTCGAGATGGTGCGTAAGGCTTCGAAGATCCGGGCTACGACTGCGGCGGGAACCGACCTGACGGCGGACTTGAATCCGAACTACAAATGGCTGAAGACCAGCGGGATTATTTCTCCGGACAAATGGGGGAACCTGCCGGGCGGGGAGATTTTCACGACTCCCGGAGAGGTCAATGGGACGTTCGTGATCGACGGCGTGGTCGGCGATTATTTGTGCGCGAAGTTTGGAGACTTGAAACAGAATCCGTTGACAGTGCACATCAAGGGCAACCGGCTCACCGAGGCGCACTCGGACAATCGGGAACTGGAAAGCGACTTCTGGAAGTACACCCACACCGACGAGAACAGCGATCGCGTGGGCGAGTTTGCGATCGGAACGAACATCGACTTGAAAGAAGTGATCGGGCAGATCCTGCAGGATGAGAAGTATCCCGGCGTGCACATTGCGTTTGGGAATCCGTATGGTGCGCACACGGGTGCGGACTGGGATTCGACCACGCACATTGATGTCGTCGGACGGAAGTTTAGTATCTGGGTCGACGACGAGCAGATCATGCGAGACGGGAAGTTTCTGGTAGAGGCGTAGCATCTTGTAGAAACTTCTTTCTCTGCCGCGGGAGATGCAAATTCATAGGGATCCTTCGACTTCGAAAAGCGCTCACCATCGTGAGCGCTTTTCTCCGCTCAGGATGACATCGGTAAAAACATGATTCCTTCCTTGCGTCAGCCATTCAACGACAGCTTTACTCCCGAGAAGTATCAGGCCTTCTTGCGGCGGGTGGATGAAGCTTGCGGCACGCATGTGCAGTTTCGGCTCTCGGAGACACCCTGCTTCTTTCCCAAACCGCTGATTGACCGGATGGCTTCGGATGGGCAGGCTCTCATTCGGCAACTCGTGGACAACCCCGCTTACCGCGCAAAGTCGGATGAGGCGGTTCCGGCTGCGTTCAAGGTTCCCAACGAAGCTCCGCATCCGATGTTCGTGCAAGTGGATTTTGGGTTGGTGCGGGACGCACGGGGAGAGTTGCAGCCGAAGTTGGTGGAGTTGCAGGCCTTCCCATCTCTGTATGCCTATCAGGGACCGCTGGCTGATGCTTATCTCGACGTGTATGGGCTGGATTCGCGGTTGAAGTATCTCTTAAGCGGACTCGATACTTCTTCGTATCGCGAGTTGTTGCGGCGGGCGATTGTTGGGTCGCATGATCCCGAGAATGTGATCTTGATGGAGATTGATCCGGCGCATCAGAAGACGCTGCCGGATTTTCTGCTGACCGAGAAAATGCTCGGCGTGCGGACAGTGGACATCGTGGACATCCAGAAGGATGGGGCGCGTCTTTATTATGAGAGCGGCGGGAAGCGGATTCCCATCCGGCGAATTTATAACCGCGCGATTGTAGACGAACTTGAGCGCAAGAACGTCAAACTGTCGTTTGACTGGCGCGACGAGCTTGACGTCGAGTGGGCGGGGCATCCCAACTGGTATTTCCGCATCAGCAAGTTTTCGATTCCGTATCTGAAACACGCGTCGGTGCCGAAGACGTGGTTTCTCGACCGACTCGACGAAGTTCCTGCGGATCTGGAGAATTATGCTTTGAAGCCGCTCTATTCCTTTGCCGGGCTGGGCGTGGTGATTGCCCCGACAAAGGAAGATATTGCGGCCATCCCACCGGAGAAGCGGCCTTACTACATTTTGCAGGAGCGGATGCACTTTGAACCGGTGATTGCGACTCCGTTTGGCGGGACGAAGGCGGAGGTTCGGGTCATGTACATTTGGCTCGATGAACTGACGCCGGTGATGACGATCATCCGCATGGGGCGGGGATTGATGATGGGCGTGGATCACAACAAGAATATGGAGTGGGTGGGGGCGTCAGCGGGTCTGTATCTGGACGAATAGCGGTATCATAGCTTGCCCAGCTTCTTTCTGCGTGGAGGGTGGATCAATGAAGAGATTTCCTGTGATGTTCTGCGTTTGTTTGCTGGCGGCGGTCCCTGGGTTCGCGCAGAGCGGGGGCAAAACCTCGGAGAAGATTGTCTTTGTGCGGCCCGATCCCGTGATCACGGTCGAGTCCTCCGGGGTAAGGTTGTCGGCGGATCCCGTGCAAGGCACGATGAACTCGGTGGACGATCCATCGATGCAGTTTCACTCCGTGTCGGACGCGAAAATGAACCTGCTGGCCACCATGAATCCGGACGGCTCGGGAATCGCGGAGTTGCATATCAACGGGTATGATCCTTCGGTTTCGCCCGATGGAACGAAGATCGCGTTCTGTTCGCTACGCGACGATCAGTACTCGCAGATCTACGTGGCCAATGCGGATGGAACGGGCGAGAAGCGGATCACGAAAATCACGACCGGCGATTCCTGCGGCCCCGTTTGGTCGCATGACGGAAAAAAGATCGCGTTCTACAGCTTTGCGCTGCCGCACCCGAGTCGCAATCCCGCCGTTTGGGTCATGGATCCGGATGGCTCGAACATGAAGCGTATCGTTGAACACGGGCTTTCGCCGTCGTGGTCTCCCGACGACAAGCAGATGGTCTTTGCTTCGAACCGGGATGGCAAGTTCCAGATCTACGCCATGAACTCAGACGGGTCGAACGCTCGGCGCCTCACCAACAACAAGGCGGAGGAATCGGCGCCGGCGTGGTCGCCGAGCGGCCAGGACATTGTGTTCGTGTCAGACCGTGAAGGAGAACATCCGGCGCTCTTTACGATGGCTCCAGATGGTTCCGGACAACAAAGGCTCGTGTTCTCCAAGCGCCAGGACTTCTGTTTTCCAGCGTGGTCGCTCGATGGGCAAACCATAGCTTTCACGGCATTGAATCGAGTAGGCAGGCAGTTTGTCGCTGTGGGCGAGGAGCGGCCCAAGTGCGAGATGTGGACCGGGGAATACCAGATGTTCACCCTCGACAGCCAGATGAAAACTCATCTCTTAACCAACACGAAGTACATGGCAATGAAGCCCACTTACGGGCGGCTGGCGGCAGCTCACTAACGTGGCCAACGACCGCCCTGTGAAGGCCCCGAGCATTGGTTCCGGTAGTCGTCGGGTTCCTGGTCTGCAAATAAGAACGGCGTGGTGGCGTTTAGGGTCTCATTCACTCTGCGGGAGCGGTTTCTAAACGGCGGTTGAGCATAATCCCTCCGGCGATTAAAGCAATCGTGATCGCGACAAACAGCAACATCCAGCCCCAATATTGCGTGGGATGGCGGAGCGCGCGGATGAAGTGGCGGCCGTACAAGTCTGCGACCAGGGCGATGGCCGAATAGCGGACTGCCCGGGAGATGGCGACCACTACGAGAAACTTCCCCAGGGGATAATCCGAGGCACCGGCCGCCGCGAAAAACAGGCTGGTCGGGGTTGGAATGGGAATAGCCGCCGAGGCGGCGAGAGTTCCCGTGCCCCATTTCTTAAACAGCTTCAGGAACTTGGACACTTTGCCTTTCTTGAATTTTCTGTCCAGGAAAGCCGCTCCCGCACGACGGGCGAGACGAAATGTAATATATGCGCCGATCACCGATCCGGCAGTTGCCGTGGCAGCGTACTCATACCACGGGTTGCGGTGGCTGGCGGACAGGATGGCCGTGAGGATGTCGGGACCGCCGAACGTTGGGATCGGAGAGCTGTCGAGGATCGCGAGGAAGAAGAGTCCGAGGGCGCCCAGGTGCCGGAGGGTCGTGGCAAAACTCTGCGTGCTCGGTCGTCGTGGGGCCGGAGCCAGCAGGCTGAGCAGGTTCAGCATCTTCGCAATAATATCAAGGGGATCGGTCGGGAAGACTTCCTACTGTTATCCAATCTTCTTGACGATGGTAGTCTCAAGGATTTTGCCGTTGGGACGTTTGACCAGCATCTTGTCGCCATGGAAGCGAACGGGGACCGAGGCGCCGGGGCCGAACTCGCCGGGAAGATAGCCATCGGACAATGCCGGGTTGTATTCGCCGACGTACTCCGTGCCGTCGACTTTGACGATGATGGCGGTCCGCCGCGCCTGGGAGGACTCGCGGGCGATTTCCTGCTCCGCCTGTGCCCAGTTTTCTAGATCGCGGCCCGGGACTCTGCCGTTGCGGATGTAGATTTCTTCGGCGCGCCGACGGATGGCCTCGTGCTGGTCTGCTGGCGTCGTTGGCCATGGGTTGGGAGTTCTTGCAGCGGCGTTCATGACGGTTGCCTCCTACGGACTGACCCCGCAGTTTCGTCCTTTCTTCATCATATTCGCGTAAACCGCCCTTGGGTGGCCGGGCATCTCACCCTAAGGACGTAGGTCAGGACAAAATGGGAATAAAGGTGGCGAGGTCCCAAATTGAATGCGGCAGTATTTCAACGGACAGATTCCTCCGACGGCTAAGACCCGGGCCGGGTGCTCGTGGCTGACGGCGCGACTCGAAGTCGTGCCCTCCCCTGTCCCGTTCGCATCCGACTCGCCCTGTAGGCCTCGAGAAATAAGGGAGTTGACCGGATTCGGCTGGGGGCCTAACATTACCGCCGAGCAAGGTCACGCGCTCTCATGATCGGCCAGCAGGTCTCCCACTACCGCATCCTCGGCAAACTCGGGGGCGGTGGTATGGGCGTAGTCTATGAGGCCGAGGACCTCAAGTTGGGGCGCCATGTCGCCCTGAAGTTTATTCCCGAAAATCTGACCGGCGACCCCAAATCGCTGGAGCGTTTTACCCGCGAGGCGCGGGCGGCATCCCAGCTTAACCATCCTAATATCTGCACGATCCACGGCATTGAAGACAACAACGGGCACCCCTTCATCGTGATGGAGAAGCTCGACGGCGAGAGCCTGAAAGCGCACATCGCCGGGCACGCGATGGCCGTGGAAGAAGTGCTCGACGTTGGCGTGCAGGTAGCGGACGCGCTGGTGGCGTCGCACGCCAAGGGGATCGTGCACCGCGACATCAAGCCGGCCAACATTTTCCTGACTCCGACCGGACAGGTGAAGGTGCTCGACTTCGGGCTGGCGAAACTGGTGCACGCCGAAGACGACGGCGCCGACCTCTCGCTGACCGCGGTGGGAGTGATTCCCGGGACTGCGGTTTATATGTCACCCGAGCAGGCGCGTAGCGAGACCATCGACGCGCGCAGCGACCTGTTTTCGTTTGGCACGGTGTTGTACGAAATGGCGACCGGGAAGAAACCATTCACCGGCAATAACTCGCTGATGACGCTGGATGCGGTGCTGCATTCGAAGCCGGTTCCGCCGAAGGATCTGAATCCGAAAACTCCCATCGAATTGGAAGGGATCATCGGCAAGGCGATGGAGAAAGACCGCAACCGCCGCTACCAGAGCGCGGCGGAGATGCGCTCGGACCTGTCCCAGTTGAAGCGTGAGACCGAGTCGGGGACGGTCAAGAGCGGAAGCGCTACCGTGGTAAAGCTGCGGGCCGCGTCGAGAACCTTTGGCAGGAATTCGAACGTGCAAACGTATCTGCTCCTTGGCATGGCTGGTCTGCTGCTGGCAGTGCTGGGGTCGGTAGGAGCGTGGTGGTACAAGCACCGGGAAGTGGCCAACGCGGAGCAACAGAATGCGATCGCAGTGCTGCCGCTGCAGAACCTGAGTGGGGACGTGAACACCGACTACTTGCGGTTTGCCTTGGCCGACGAACTGTCGAGCGTGCTGACCTATTCTCGCTCGCTGGAAGTGCGGCCTTCCTCGGTCACGCGCAAGTATGACTCGCCGGATATAGATCCGAAGAAGGTTGGGCAGCAACTGCGGGTGGGGCGACTGCTGCAAGGGCACTTCATGAAACAGGGCGACCAGTTGACGGTGACGCTGGAAGCGATCGACGTATCGACCGAGCGTCTGCTGTGGCAGGGCACAGCCACAGGTAAGACGGATGATCTGATCGGACTGCGCGAGCAATTGACCAACCAGGTGCAGCACGGACTGCTTCCGATTCTGGGCGGGGCTGTCGGCACGCTGGATTCGGCGACCTCGCGGCCCAAGAACCAGCAGGCCTATGACCTCTATTTGCGCAGTGTTGCTGTGCCGCACGATCCAGGTCCAAACAAGGAAGCCATCACCATGCTCGAGTGGTCGGTGGGGATCGATTCCAGCTATGCGCCGGCATGGGAAGCACTCGGGCAGAGATATTATTTCGACTCAACCTTCGGCGGCGGCGGCGAAGAGAGATTCCAGCGGTCCAATAAAGCGTACGAGCGGGCGATCGGACTCGATCCCAACCGGGTGATGGCGGCCAGCCTGCTGATCACCAACCGTGTGGAACGCGGAGAACTGGGCCGGGCGTACGATGCGGCCTCGAACTTGGTAAGGCGGCGTCCGCAGAGTGCCGATGCTCATTTCGCGCTCAGCTTCGTGCTGCGGTATGCAGGCATGCTGGAGCAATCGGAGCAGGAATGCAAGACGGCGCGGCAACTCGATCCGGGGAATTTTGCCTTCCGGTCCTGCGCGTGGTCGTTCCTCGAGATGGGCAAGACCGACCGGGCGATGGACTTCGTGCAACTGGATGCGGGTTCCGAGTGGGCGGCATGGGTGACTCCCTATGTGCGCCTGGCCGAGGGCAATATGGCGGAGGCCCATGCGGCGGCGAAGAACGTGGGAAAGGCTACGACGTATCACCGCGAGTTGCTCGAGGCGTGCACGGCGGCGCAGCGTCCGGCAGACCTGGCGAAGATCGTGCGTGACACCGAATCGTCGGTGATGATGGAGCCCGATCCTGAGTTGTGGTATCACCAGGCAGCGCTGATGGCCGCGTGCGGACAGAATGAGGCTGCGCTGCGGCTGCTGAAGGCTGCGGTGCAGCAGAATTATTGCGCGTACTCGGCGTTGCTCGAGGATCCGCTGCTGAAGAACCTGCGGAAGGACACGGCGTTCAATGAAGTGCTGACCGCGTCGAGTAACTGCCAGGCGGTATTCAAGGAAGGGCGGAATTTCTAGCTTCGAGCTTCTAGCTTTCAGTTCTCAGAAAAACCTTTTGCTCATCTTATGGGGAATTTCACTCGGCGGGGGCTGCTGAGGTCTTCGGTCGTCGGACTAGCAGCGACGGCTCTTCCCGCGTTCCCGGCTGGTCTCGAAACCGTTGCGCGCAAGGGGCGCATCCGTCAGTCGGTCTGTCAGTGGTGCTATCCGCACATTCCTGTCGATCAACTGGCGGAGTACGCGGCGAAAATCGGGCTGCGGGGAATCGATCTGCTGCAGCCGGACGAGTATGAAATCCCGCGGCGCTACGGATTGGTGTGCACCATGGGATACGCGGGCGGCGGAGACATCGGGAAAGCACTAAACCGCGTGGAGAACCACGCCGCGATCGAGCAGGCATTTCGCACGAACATCCCGCGAGCTGCGAAAGCAGGCGTCCCAAATGTGATCACCTTTTCGGGCAATCGCGCGGGCATGTCCGACGACGAAGGCGCGCGCAATACCATCGCGGGGCTAAATCGCGTCAAGAAGATCGCGGAGGATCACGGCGTGACGATTTGCCTGGAGTTGCTCAACAGCAAGCGCGATCATCACGATTACATGTGCGACCACGCGTCTTGGGGAGTGCGCGTGGTCGAGGAAGTGAACTCGCCGAATGTGAAGCTGCTCTACGACATCTACCACATGCAGATCATGGAAGGCGATCTGATCGCTACGATCCGCGCAAACATCCAGTCGATTGGGCACTTTCACACTGGCGGCGTTCCAGGGCGGCATGAACTCGACGGGACGCAGGAGGTGCAGTGGGACGGGGTGATGCGGGCCATCGCCGACTCGGGGTTTAAGGGATATGTGGCGCATGAGTTCGTGCCGACGGCGGACCCGCTGGAGTCGCTGCGGAAGGCGGCAGAGTTGTGTGACGTATAGCTAGACCTAGGGCGGCGTGCGACCAGCCATTTAAAGCAACCGAGTAACTGCCTCCGTACTATAATGCGGCGAGCTTTCGCAGCCTGTGCGCGACCGCAACCGTTTGATCAGGAGCGTCCGATGAAGATCCGTTCAAGACTGATCTGCTGTGTCCTCCCAGTTGTATTCCTCAGCGCCTGCAAGAAGAGCGACAGCGCCCAGGGAACCACAGCCACGCTGGCTCCTAGCACGAACACCGCCCCTGCAAATCCAGCGCCCGCAGCCGCTCCGGCCGCCGCGCCCGCCAATGCGGATGCGAGCGCATCGGCTGAGGCGAGCGCCAAGATGGCTGCCGCTGATTGGGCCATGAAGCAAGATGAGATCAAGAATGATCCCAACGGCGAGTGGGCAATTCATGCCACGGCCTCGTCCACCTACAATGATGCCCAAGGCACAGCGTCCTATTCGGCTAATCAGGCGGCCGGGGTTCCCAATGTTGATAGTTACGGGGATCACGGAGAGGCATGGGCGCCGAAAACTCCGGATGGCGGTATCGAATGGCTGGACTTGAAATATCCCAAACCGGTATACGCGACCGAGGTGCGCGTGCGCGAGTCGTGTGGCTCAGGTGCTGTGATCAAGGTAGAAGTCTATGACGAAAAGGGCGGAGCCCACTCCGTGTGGCAAGGCAACGATCCGACGAAAGAATTGAACTATCTCATCTTGAAATTTCCCAAGACGGCCTTTAAGAGCGACCGCGTCAAGATCACGCTCGCGACCAATGTTGTCCCCGGGTGGAATGAAATCGACGCCGTTCAACTCGTGGGTACCGACCAGTAGCAGCGTAGGACAGGAGCCGGCAGTCTGAAAGAGAACGAATTTGGGCCGAAGGCCTATCCGTGGGAATCTGCCCGACGTGCTCCTAAAGAATTTGCGTCAAAGTGGGGGTAGGCCCCATCCTTGTAACGTGAGACATTCCGGAACCCCTAGCCTGCTGCGGGCCGATCGGCGCCGCGGCTCCCTTCTTTTTCAGAGCCTGCAATTTCTTGGCGTGAAGCTCGTTTGTTTTCTCTCGATTCTTTCTCTTCTGTCAACAGTACCCACCCTTGCGCAAAATGCGCGCAAGGATGGGGCATCCGCTTCCTCGAGTGACCCTTCGCCGAGCCTGGACGTTCTGGCCGATCCTCCCGGACTGCTGTATCAGGGCGTTCCGGCGGAGATTCCGCAGGATCAGGGTATAGCCGGATTGCGATTGGAGTTGCTGCGACTGGGAACTACGGCGCGACTGATGCAGGTGGTGGCGCATCCGGACGATGAAGACGGCGGGATGCTCACGCTGGAGGCGCGGGGGCGCGGCGTGAGCACGCTGCTGATGACGCTGAATCGCGGCGAGGGCGGGCAGAACAAGATCGGCAGCAATCTGTCGGATGTGTTGGGCGTGCTGCGCGCCGAAGAGTTGCTCGCGTCGGATCAGTACTACGGCGTGCAGGAACGGTTTTCGCACGTGGCCGATTTTGGATTTTCGAAGAATCCCGAAGAGACGTTTCAGAAGTGGGGCGGGCACGATACAGCGCTGGCCGATGTGGTGCGCGTGATTCGGACGTTCCGTCCCGATGTGCTGGTGGCGCGCTTTTCTGGTACCGAGCGGGATGGGCACGGGCATCACCAGGCGTCGAGCATTCTGGCGAAAGAGGCGTTCCGCGCGGCCGCCGATCCCAAACGGTTTCCCGAGCAGATTGCGCAAGGACTGCAACCTTGGCAGGCGAAGAAGTTTTACATCGGCAACGTGTGCGGCTTTGGCGTCCAGAAGTGTGAGGACGAGAAATGGACGTTGAAGTTGAACACGGGCGAGCGCAGTGCGGATTTAGGCACGGGGTACCTGCAGTTCGCGATGCAGGGGCTGCGGCATCAGCTGTCGCAAGGGGCGGCGAACTGGACGATTGATCCGGGAGACTGGTTTACGTTTTACCGGCTGGTGGATTCAGTGGTGCCGTCGACCCTCGGCAAGGACGGGCACGAAAAGAGTTTCTTCGACGGCATCGATACCACTTGGGCTGGGATGGCCGTTGGGCTGGGACCGGAAGACAAGAAGGTTCCAAGGCTGCGCCAGGGGCTGGCGGAAATTGCGAAGCAGATCGAGCAAGCGGCAAACTCAGCAAAAGGCAGCGATCCTTCTGCCGCCGCTGCGCCGTTGATGAAAGTGGGCGCCGAATTGAATCGGGTGACAGACGATGTCCGGGGAAGCACCTTGGCCAAAGTCACGAAACTCGACTTGCTAACCCGCCTCGCCGAAAAGCAGCGACAAGCTGAGACCGCGCTAAACCTGGACTTGGGCGTGAGCCTCTCTGCGGACGTCTCCTCCGACGGGAATCCCCAGTCTCACGCAGCGAAAGAAGCGGACGCACTTACAACGGTGTCTCCGGGGCAAGAGTTTCTAGTGGCGGTGACGTTGCACAACGGATCGAAACTGCCGTTGCTGATTGATCACATCAAGCTGGAGGTTCCAGCGGGATGGAATACGATCAGCGGCAAAACAAAACCCGAGACTGTCGCGGCGGGGGAGGATCTGCACGCGAACTTCCGCCTGCGCGTGCCGAAGGACACGAAGTACACGCGGCCCTACTGGCATCGCGACGATCCCGAGACCGAGGCTGTGAATCACATCGACGACGCGAAGTATGTCACCCTTCCCTTCCCGCCTCCGGCTCTGCGAGCGCGGGTAGAGTATTCCGCCGGCGGAGCGACGCCAACAAGAAATGGAATCAATGCAGTAGTGGTCACGCCATTTATCGATGACTCCGGGAAGCAACGCGCACGCCCACTGGCGATTGTGCCGTCATTCTCGGTGATGCTGGAGCCCGGAACTCAGGTAATCTCGACCCACAACGGATCAACTTCCACCGTTGCGGTGGGCGTGACCAGCAACTTGTCCCGCGATGTGCATGGCGTTCTTCGCCTGGAGTTGCCCAGCGGTTGGCGCTCCGAGCCCGCAGAGTTTGCCGTTGACTTGAAGAAGCGCGGAGAGAAACAAGACTACCAGTTCAAGGTCTTCACCACCGGACTGCAGCAAGGGCGGACAACAGTGCGTGCTGTGCTGGAATCAGACGGCGATAAATACGGCGAGGGATACACACTGGTCACTCGCGAAGATCTCGGCAGCTTCTACTACTACCAGCCCGCGCGGCAGCGCGTGAGCATAGTCGACGTGCAGGCGCCGCATGACTTGAAAGTCGGCTACATCATGGGCGCGGGCGATGACATTCCCACCGTGCTGAAGCAGGTTGGCATGGACGTCACGCTGATTCCAGCGGAGAAAATCGCAACCGAGGACCTCAGCAAGTACGGAACGATCGTGCTCGGGATTCGCGCCTACGACACGCAGAAAGACGTCGTCGCCCATAACAAGAAGCTGCTCGATTTCGTTTCGGCGGGTGGAACGCTGGTGGTGCAGTACAACGCGAGCACGGGCGACTTCAACAGTGGGAAGTTCACTCCTTACTCCACGGAGTTGAGCCGGGCACGAGTTTCGGTGGAAGAGGCCCCGGTGGAAATTCTGGCGCCCGACGATTCCGTCTTTCATGATCCCAACACGATCACCGCGAAAGATTTCGACGGCTGGGTGCAGGAGCGCGGCCTCTACTTCATGGACAAATGGGACGACCATTTCACGCCGCTGCTGTCGTGCCACGATCCGGGAGAAGATGCACAGAAGGGTGGCCTTCTGCGGGCGCAGTATGGCAAAGGCACGTATATTTATGCGGCCTACGCGTTCTTCCGGCAATTGCCCGCCGGCGTGCCGGGGGCGGTGCGGCTCTACGTAAATCTGTTGAGCGCAGGGCATGAGAAGCAGTAATCGCGGTATCACCGAGTATGACACGTCGAGAACAATGGAAGCCCGTCTTGGATGCCGAGGTGAAAAAGTGGAGCGCAAAGTCCTGCGCAGAACTTGTGGCTGAATTGCCAGACGGACAAGCCTACAAGCTCGAATTCGAAGGCAAGACGTATCAGGTTGAGGTTCAGTTGCTTGAGAATACTGACAAGTATCTGCATGTGGGCGTCGACGTAGATGACGGCAGCATTCCTTCGTCGTTCCGCCCCTTGAGCTCGAGCTTCATTCGCGAGAAGTAGGGCTGGTGCAATTGCACGCGAAAGGCACCAATTAGCCGTAGAGACGTAGCTTGCTACGTCTTTCGTCTTCGTGGTGAGAAGACGTTGCCAGCAACGTCTCTACGAAATGGAATCTTCCTCGCAAACCGGAACTGGTTCGCCCACTCTCATCCGCGGCATGGGGCTGTGGAGCGCCACCTCGCTGAACATGATCGACATGATCGGCGTGGGACCATTCATCACCATGCCGCTGGTGGTGAGCGCCATGGGCGGACCGCAGGCGCTGCTGGGTTGGGTCGCAGGCGCGCTGCTGGCCGTGTGTGACGGACTGGTGTCGGCCGAATTGGGCGCGGCTCTGCCCGCGTCGGGCGGATCGTACCGCTACCTGCGCGAAATGTACGGTCCGAAGAAATGGGGACGGCTGATTTCGTTCCTGTTTATCTGGCAGGTTTCATTTTCTGCGCCGCTGTCGATAGCGACCGGATGCATCGGCCTGGCGGGATATGCGGCCTACTACTGGCCGGAACTGGATACGGTCCTCGCCCATCACGACGCAGCGCTGCACATTCCGTGGGCAGGAACGCTGCAGGCCAGTTGGATCGTCACCCCGGGAACGGCGGTCGCGGTCCTGATCTGTTTCTTTACGGTGCTGCTGCTTTACCGCAACATCACGGCCATCGGGCGGCTGTCAAAAATACTGTGGTTTGGCGTGATGGGGACAATCGGCTGGATCATCTTCGCCGGACTCACGCATTTCAACGCCGCGCGAGCCTTTGATTTTCCCCCAGGCGCATTCACCATTTCCCACAAATTCCTGACTGGGCTCGGCGGAGCAATGCTCATCGCGACCTACGACTACTGGGGTTATTACAACGTCAGTTTTCTGGGGGACGAGATCAAAGACCCGGAAAAGAATATTCCTCGCGCCCTGTTGCTTTCCATTCTGCTGGTCGCCTGTCTATATCTCATGATGAATGTCTGCGTCCTCGCCGTGGTGCCCTGGCGGGAGATGATGCAGGCAGGACAGAACAACACCGGGCTGTATGTTGTGTCTCTGTTCATGCAACGGGTGTATGGCGCGTGGGCGGCGCGCCTGGTGACGGGACTGGTGATCGTAACTGCGTTCGCCTCGGTTTTCTCGCTGATGCTGGGCTACTCGCGGGTTCCGTATGCTGCGGCGAAGGATGGCAACTACTTCAAAGCCTTCGCCAAAGTGCATCCCGTACACCGTTTCCCGCACATTTCGCTGCTGGCCCTGGGTGTGGTGGCGGCGGCCTTCTGTTTTCTACGGCTGAAGGATGCCATCGCGGCGCTAGTGGTGATCCGGCTGATCCTGCAATTTCTGGTGCAGGCAGTCGGAGTGATTGTGCTTCGGTTTACGCGGCCGGAGATGCGCCGGCCATTCCGGATGTGGCTGTATCCGTTACCGGCGTTACTGGCATCAGCGGGCTTCCTCTTCATATTGTTTAACCGGGAGAACTGGCAGAAGGAGATGCGGTACGCTGCGATCATTCTGCTGACGGGTGTGCTCATTTATTTGATACGCGCCTGGAAGGATTCGCAGTGGCCGTTCAGAACGGCAGTGGATTCGCAGCCGCAGAATTAAAACCACAGAAGACACGGAGGACACAGGGGACTGCTTGGCTGATCAGATTTCAGTTCCGATTCCGGGCACGGGAATGCGGCGCCCGGACGCGGCTTGGGCGCCCCTCGGCGAGCCACTGTTTCGGTCGCTGTGGCTCGCCGCCGTCATTTCTTATACCGGAACCTGGATGCAGAACGTGGGCGCGGGCTGGCTGATGACGCAGCTCACAACGTCTCCGCTGATGGTCGGCCTGGTGCAGGCAGCAGCGGCGGTCCCCGTATTCTTGGTGGTGCTGCCGGCCGGAGCGTTGGCCGACATGGTCGACCGGCGGCGGCTTCTTCTGTTCACGCAAGGATGGATGGTAGTAGCATCGGCCGCACTGGGCGTGTTGACTCTGCTGCATGTGGTGGATCCGTGGATGTTGCTGGCTTTCACGTTTCTGCTGGGGCTGGGCGCGGTGATGAATGATCCAGCGTGGCAGGCGATCACGCCCGACGTTGTTTCTCCCGCGCGGCATGCTTCCGCGGTGGCGCTGAATTCCGCGGGATTCAACGTGGCGCGCGCGGTGGGTCCGGCGCTGGGTGGAATCGTCGTAGCAGCCGCAGGTTCGGGATGGTCGTTTCTGCTGAATGCGGCTTCGTTCTTTGGCGTAATCTACTTTCTGTGCAAGTGGAAACAAGCGACACGCGAGCCCTTGCCCAGGCAGCGCGTATGGGATGCGATCGCTGAGGGCTTTCGCTATGTGCGCGGAGCTCCCGAGGTTCGGTCGGTGCTGATTCGCACCGGGGCGTTCAGCCTTGGAGCAACCTCCCTTCTGGCACTGCTTCCGGTGGTCTGTCAGCCTCATGGAGCGCAGGGATACGGATTCCTGCTGACCTGCTTCGGGCTGGGGGCTCTGGCGGGCGCGGCCCTGCTGCCTCGGCTTCGCCTGCGGTACTCGGTGGACGGTCTGGTGGCCGGCGCGACGGTTGTGTTCGCCGCCATGACCTTCCTGGCTGGGCAAGTGTACGTGTTTGAGTGGCTGTGTCTGGTATTATTCAGCGCGGGCGCGGCCTGGATCGGCATTCTTGCCTGCTTCAACGTCGTGGCGCTGACGATGTGTCCGTCATGGATGCGCGCACGGGCTCTCTCGATGTATCTGCTGGTGCTGCAGGGCGGCATGGCCGTGGGCAGCGCGCTGTGGGGATGGCTGGCCGCGAGACAGGGCGTGCCCGAGGCGCTGGCTTGGTCAGCCCTGGCGATGATCGTGGGGCTGACGACGATCCGCCGGCATCGTTTGACGGCGTCGGAGCTGAAAATGGCTCCGGCGGTAGTGCGCGACTAAGTGCGAGACTAAGACAATCCAAAAACAAGAATAAGGGGCCCTGAATGATGAAGCGACTGGGATTGGTTGTGTGCGGTTTGCTGGTTTTGACCATGACCGCAGCGGCACAAGCGGCCAAGCCAAAAGAAGAACACCGGACGGTAACCGAGGTTTTGGATCGCACCGTCCTGAACATGGAGCATGAGTTCGTGCCGGCGGCCGAGGCGATGCCCGAAGATAAGTTTGGATTCGCTCCCACCAACGGCGAGTTCAAAGGCGCGCGGACTTATGCCGAGCAGATCAAGCATGTGGCTGCGGTGAACTACATTCTCGGGGCTGCGCTTCTGGAGCAGAAGCCTCCCGTGGACACTGGCGGAGAATCCGGACCGACCTCCATCACCAGCAAAGCGGATATCCTCACGTTCCTGAAGGAATCCTTTGCATACGTCCACAAGGCGCTTGCCACAGTGAACGAAAATAATCTAGTCGGCACCGTGAGGAGTCCGTTCGGAGAAGGCAAGGTTTCGCGCTTGGGATTAGTGACCGTCATTTCGACTCACGGATCCGACCATTACGGTCAGATGGTGGTGTATCTGCGCATGAACGGGATTGTGCCTCCGGCCAGCCGGTAATCGAAACGATCGCGCATCTCAGGGAGTGAGATTTGCGCACTAATTCAGATGCGAAGGGCACGGCCTAAAAGCCGTGCCCTTTTCACTTCCAAGTTTGGCCTTGCTGTCAGTTCTGGGGGGTCGAATCGGTCTTGGCAGCTGGAGTCAAGCTCCTGCAGTACTCTTCGAAAGTAATACCCGGATTCCTGGCGAAACGGTCTGGGTAGGAGTGCAGCGCCTGTAGGAAGGTCTGTATTTCGATGCGGACTTGCTGGTTGCCGGACACTGGATTGCCTCCCACAGAAGCCTGACGCATTTTGGACTTCATCTCGGCCCACCCCAAGCGAACCCGGAAATCCCGCTCGCTCAGATGCCGGGACGCCCGATTCTGCCGATTACAAAAACCCGGTGGGCAGAGATTAGTTTCGCGGGGGGAATTATTCAAATTAACGAGGGTTAGGAGAACACGTAAATAGCACCTTCGGGCTACAGTGTTTTGGGTAGAACGAAAGTAGTCACTGTCGCGCGAACGAAGCTCGGGCTCCGCGCAAGGTGATCGAGGTGGGAAGCAACTCGGCGGCGAGGCGGCATTGCAAGAGGTGAGCGGCAACTACTTTGCGTACTTTTTGCAGCGAAGCGCGCGGATCGAGAAAAATCAGCACCGAAGGGCCCGCACCGCTGAGGGCCGCACCCAGAATGCCGTCCTTTCCTTTTAATTCCTGCAGACTCGGCAGCAACGGGCAGAGCGGCGCGCGATAGGGCTGGTGAATGCGGTCTTCGAGCGCAGCGGAGAGAAGATCAGGTCGCCCTTGCGTGAAGGCCGCGAGCAGCAGCATCGAATTCTGCACGTTCGTGACCGCGTCGGCGCGCGAATACTGCGCCGGAAGGACGCGGCGCGCTTCTTCTGTCGCAAGACTCTGCTCGGGTATGGCTAGTAGCAGCGGCCACTTCCCTTTCGGACGGACAGAGGCCACCTGCGCCTCCGAGTCTCCAGACATGCGCGCGACGGTAAGGCCTCCCATCCAGCAGGCGGAGGCGTTGTCGGGATGGTGCTCGCGTCGGGAAGCTTCGCCGACGATTTGCGCATCGCTCCAACCCATGCGGCCAAAGTGCACCGCGAGCGCGATGCCCGCCAGCCGGGCGGCCGCGGATGAGCCGCAGCCTTTACCGATGGGGATGTCGTTTGCGATGCTAAGTTCCAGAGGAGTGATAGCGCGCCCTGCGGCTTGCAGCACCTCGCGGTAGGTATTCACGATGACGTGGTCCTGGAGTTTTCCGCAGATCTCGCGGTCACGTCCCGTGGCGGCGATGGAGAATTCCTCGGCCGCCCGTGCGTCAAGCTTGATGAAAAAGTCCATCGCAAGCGCAGCGGCGTCGAAGGCCGGCCCCAGATTGGCAGAAGTGCCCGGGAGCGAGAGCCGCAGCCGCGAGCGTTTCGAATTCGAAGTCTTGGAAAACATGTTTTCAGCGTCGTTAACGGTAGCGCCGGCATCCTGCCGGCTGTCGCGAGGGCGACCCGCCCTCGCACTGGCGGCGGGACGAAAGCCGCCAGGACTCTACTTCTCAGCCTGCTCCAGCGTTCGTATCACCGCGTCCAGCGTGGCATCCAGAACGACGGGCGGACGACGCAACGAATTCAGCGCGGCGCTGGCGTCCTCGTCTGGAGTCCCTTTAAACAATTCGCCCCGATGAAAGTTGATCGTGAAGTCCGGATCCTTCAGCAGGTTCCCGGTCAGCACCAGCACTACGCTTTCCGCCGGCTTCACAAAACCTTGCTGCACCAATTTCTTCAGCCCGGCGAGCGTAACTGCCGATGCAGGCTCGCACCCGATGCCTTCGGCGCCAATCTCCGCCTTAGCCTGAGCGATCTCAACTTCCGTGACTTGTTCGCAGGCTCCGTCTGTGGCTTCCAGAACGTGCACCGCCTTCTTCCACGATGCGGGATTACCGATGCGAATCGCGGTCGCTCGGGTCTCAGCCTGCACGCTGACCAACTTTTTGCCGCTGGCCTCACGCAGCGTACGCACCAGCGCGTTCGCGCCTTCGGCCTGAATCACTGACAACTTGGGCAAGCGCGAAATCAGGCCCAGATCTCGCATTTCCACGAGCGCTTTGCCGATCGCGGAACTGTTTCCCAGGTTGCCGCCAGGGACGATGATATGGTCGGGCGGTTGCCAGTCCATTTGTTCGAGCAATTCGAAAGCGAGCGTCTTCTGGCCTTCCAGCCGAAACGGATTAATCGAGTTCAGCTGATAGACGGGCGCGCGCAGAACCAGTTCCTGCAGCAGGCGCAAACAACCGTCGAAGTCGGTGCGCAACTGGCAGGTAGCGGCTCCGTAGTCGAGCGCCTGGGAAAGCTTGCTCCAGGAAATCTTCCCTTCGGGAACAAGCACCAGGCTCCGCATGCCTCCGCGAGCGGCGTACGCGGCCATGGAAGCCGACGTGTTGCCGGTGGAGGCGCAGGCGACCCAGCGGAATCCGGCCAGGCGCGCGAAGGTGGCGGCGACCGTCATGCCAGCGTCTTTGAAAGATCCGGTGGGATTTAATCCCTGATGTTTCGCAAACAGGCGCGGCACGCCGGTGATGCGCGCGCATTGCGGCAGTTCGTAGAGCGGAGTATTTCCTTCGCGCAGCGTGATGGCTTGGCCGTCATTTTCAAGCCCAGGCAGCACGTCGCGGAACCGCCAGACTCCGCTGAGATCGATGGCCGACTGAGAAAGGCGCCGCTGGCTCCACGTGGACTTCAGGTCTTGCCCCGCACCTCCGGATTCCTTCCAGTGCGGATAGGTGATTTCAAGCAGATCGCCGCAATGCGCGCAGCGAAAATCCTGGCGGGCTTGGTCGCTCAGATCGCCGCACGCAATGCATCGAAAGCGGAAGGCCTTTGGACGCACGCCCGGCGCTGAAGTGGTGAGAGGAGGCATGGGCCCGAACTATTTCTTTCCCCGGAGATACTGGTCAGTCTTGTTGATCCAGTCGGCGCGCGGTGGATTGAAGACATCAAGATCGACTGTATCCTCGAGCGCCTCGGCCTTGTGCGGCATATTGGAAGGAATGCAGAGCGTTTCGCCGGCGTGCACCACAATCTCTTTACCGTCGATCCAGAACTTGAGCGCACCCTCCAGAATGTAGGTCAGTTGCTCGTTGTTGTGGCTGTGCTCGGGGACAATGCATCCCTTCTTCAACAGCACGCGTGCCAGCATAATTTCCTGGCCGACGACGAACTGCCGCTGCAGCAGCGGGGTCAGGTCCTCGAGCGGAACGCTGCTCCACGGAATGTACTGGAGTACAGACGGGCTGGCAGCACGCGGGGAAACGGTGTTTTTCAAACCGGTCCTAGACTTCTTTCGAGAACGCGAACTGGACTGGCTTCTTGACGTCTGCGTGGGTTTCTTTTTCGAACTGCTCTTCTTGATCAATTCAGAGGCCCTCCACAATTCTTATTTCGCGCTTCGCTCCATCTCCTAAAAGCCGGAAGGCAGCCTGATAGGCAGCGCTCTCGTAGGCCGCGATTGCCTTTTCCACGCTGTCAAACTCAATGATCACCACCCGCTCGGCCACTCCTGCTTCGTACGTCTTGGCCGGCACCCCTCGTGCCAGGATGTGGCCACCGGCGGCCTCGATCGCCGGACCCGCATGCTTCGCGTACTCGGAGAGCGCGGCAGAATCAGAGACAGCGTGATAGATCGTGATCCAGTATCCCTTGGCCATCGACGTTCTCCCGGAAATCGTGCTGTGGACGTCTAGTGTACCCGTCCTTCGTACAGTTTGACGGCAGTGTCGTGCAGGTAGGCGTGAGCTAATTCCAGAGCCCGAGTCTCGGTGATTTCGTTTTCCGAAACCATCTCCGCCAGAGCCGCGGCCAGCGCGGTGCGCGACGACTGCACGCCCAGCCAGTAGCTCTCTTCCGCCCCCAGCACCTGATTGTAAGGGAAACAGTCGGTGCCGAAAGTGATCTTGTCGGGAAAAGTTTCCAGCCACATCTTGAGCGTTTCCTTGAAGGCGGACGGATACTGCGCCAGCTCGCCAAACGAAGAATCGAGGTAGACGTTCTTCATGGCGGCCAGCCAAATGGCCTCACGTTCCAGCGGGTACCCGCCGTGAATCATTACGAAAGTCGTTGAGGCATAGCGTGGATCGCGCAACACGCTCTCCAGGTTCATGATGTTGCTCTGCGACAGGTTGAAGTAGTCGCCGATGCCGACGGCGGTGTGAATGTGTACCGGCAAGTGCAGCCGTCCACCCTCCGTGACCAGATAGCGAAAGATGAAATCCTGGAAACTGCGGTACTCTCGCTCGGTGGGAATTCCGCCCGTGACGTAGCGCTGGTAAATATCTTCCGCCTGCGCGCGCGAGGGATCGCTGAAAGTCGTCGGGCGGAAATAGGCGACTTCAAACTTCATCGCGATACCTCCGCGTTTCGAATTCTCTTCCAGCATCTGACTGATGAACTTCAGATAGTCGGCGAACGTGGTCGGGAGCTTGCTTACGTTCTCCTGTTGCATCCAGCGGTGCAGCATTTTCTCCTGCAAGGGAATGAAGACGCCCTCGTCGGCATTGCGCGCGGTCTCGCGCTCGTTGTTGAACGGCCACATAAACGAATCGGCAAAGAAGACCCAGGGAAAGCGCGCCTTGTCGAGGTAGTCGGGCATCATGGCGCGGTTCGCCACCGAACTCTCAATGTTGATCTTGTCCAGAATCGTGTTGAAGTAAGCGGTGCCGGCGAGTTGCTTCTTGAGTTCCGTCTTCTTGTCGAGCAGCCATTTCGCGTGCTCGGGCGAGAGATCGGCATAGGGATATCCGAACAGAGCCTTGGCGGCCACCACGAGTTCGGGATTGTCATCGCGCGTGCGCAATGCTTCGCTGGCGTTCGGAGGCGCTGCCATGGCGTCGACATCGGGATCGTCGGCGTAGCCGGGATGCGCGTGGTGATCGAAGGCAGGGATCTTTTCGATCTGCGGCAGCAGGCGCTGGTAGATCTGCTGCACGTCAGGACCGGGGAACGGGCGGGCCTGGGCTGCCGAGAATGAAGAGACAGCAACAACAGCGGCGAGAAGTAATCCTCGAATTGCAAGTCGCATGCAGTTCCTCTGGGCTAAAGCCCACATTCATTGCTGGCTGTTATCGCAGCGCTGAAGCGCTGCGCCACCCAAAAGCAATGCTTCTAAAAGCGATACTCCAAGAGCCACACTTCTGTAGTTCGTTCAGCTTTCTCTAGTTGGCTCAGCGGTTCATCTGCTCAGCGGACGACGGCTGTCCCCTGCCACGCCGACGATACTTTCACGATGCGCTCCACCGCCTCGTGCAGAGTTGCCATCGACGAGGCGAAAGAGAAGCGGATGAACTCTTTCCCGGTCGGGCCGAAGGCTGCGCCGGGAATGGCGGCGACTCCGGCATCTTCTAGAAGGATGCGGCACAAATTCTCGGCACTCATGCCCGTACCGGTCATATCGACCCACGCGTAGAACGCGCCTTCCGGCGGATGGCAGCGGAAACCCGGCACGCGATTCAATTCGCTTACGAACTGCTCGCGACGGCGGGCGAACTCGCCGACCATATATGGCGTGTTGCCCTCACGGTCGCGCAGGGCGTCGATGGCCGCATACTGCGTGAACTCCGCGACGCAGGTGTAGGTGTTCACCGCCATCATCAGCAACGCCGAGACGACCTCGGGCGGAGCAACCGTGTATCCCAGCCGCCATCCAGTCATCGCGAAGCTCTTGGAGAATCCGTCAATAATCAGCGTGCGCTCGTGCATGCCGGGATAGCGCAGCATCGAAAGATACTCGCCGCCATACATAATGCGCGCGTAGATTTCGTCCGAGAGCACCCACAGATCGTGCTTCACCGCGAGTTCCGCCAGGGCGCGCTGAACCGAGTCGGTATAGACGGTCCCCGTCGGATTGCCCGGAGAATTCGTGATCAGCATGCGCGTGCGCGGAGTGATCTTCGACGCGACTTCCACCGGGTCCGGCTGAAAATGATTGCGCGCAGTAAGCCGGAACGGCACGGGCACAGCGCCCAGCCCGAGCGTGATCGATGGATACCCGGGAAATCCGGGATCAGGATAAAGCACCTCGTCGCCGGGTTCGAGCAACGCCATCATCCCGAGGAAAAGCGCAATCTTACATCCAGGCGCGAGCACGATGTTGGCCGGTGAAACTGTAATGCTGCGCGTACGGGCAAGATACGCCGCAATCTCTTCGCGCAGCGCGGGCACTCCCGCGACGGCGCAGTAACGGTCTTTGCCGTCGGCCAGCGCTTTCGCCGCCGAGTCGATCACCGACTTGCCGGGATGAAAATCAGGCTCGCCCAGTTCCAGGTGAATGATGGAGCGCCCCTGCGCCTCCAACTCTTTGGCTCGGGCGAAGACGGAGAGCGCGCCTTCCCCGCTCATGACGGACATTCTAGAAGCGATCGATCGCATGGATCTCCAAAGCCCGACAACGGGCCGGGTAGTCCCGGACGCATTCGTCCGGGCGGGCGGACGAATGCGTCCGCGGCTACGTGTGTTCTCCGACCAAAACCGCGGCACGACTTAGCGCCGCGAACATTCTCACAAACCTTTATACATACCGCCGTCGACCAGCACGGTCTGGCCCGTCACGTAGGACGCGCGCTCCGACGCCAGCCAAACGACGGCTTCGGCCAGTTCGCGCGGCTCGCCCAGACGTTTCAGCGGCGCGTCGGCGGCCCAGGCGTCAAAAATCTCCTGCTCGTTCTTGCCCGACGCAGCTGAGCGGGCTTTGGCCAGTTCCTTCAGACGATCCGTCGCCGTGAAGCCAGGACCGACGTTGTTGACCAGGATTCCGTCTTTGCCGAACTCGTTGGCCAGACTCTTTACCAATCCCACAACCGCCGCACGAACTGCGTTCGACAGCACGAGGTCCGCCACTGGCTGTTTCGTCGTGATCGACGTGATCGTGATGATGCGGCCCCAGTGCTTGCGCTGCATGTGCGGAATGACTTCGCGCGCGAAGTAGACCGTGCTCAGAAAGTTCAACTCAATGGCGCGCTGCCAGTCGTCGAGCGTGGCCGCGAGGAATCCTTTGGCCGGAGGGCCGCCGGCGTTCGTCACGCAGATGTCGACACTGCCATACTTGCTGGCCACGGCGGCAACGAAGCGGCTGACCGCAGCCGGGTCGCCAACGTCGAAGGCTTCGGCGAAGACTTCGGCGTTGTGCTGCTTTCTGATCTTCTCGGCGGCAGCCTGCAGCGTTTGCTCATTGCGCGCGCACATGGCGACGCGGCACCCTTCCGCGGCAAACGCTTCGGCCGTGGCCAAGCCAAGTCCCTGACTGGACGCGGCTACCAGGGCTACACGGTTCTTCAGTCCCAAGTCCATGGTTGAGTGAGAAACGTCGAGTCAAAACGTTTCTGTACGAATGGGGCATTATAAATGGTCGCGCGCCGCGCTTTCGCTTGCCCCAAGCGAATCTCCGCAATTACTCTGGAGGCTGTGAGGTAGCCATGCCACGGAACACCCGCCGTCCTGAAACCGCCGCCGTCCATGGGGCGGCTGATCTGGAAAAGAAGAACGGTCCGGTCGGCACGCCGATCTATCAGACGTCAACGTTCGAGGTCACCGACAACGACGAGCAACAGCGCGTGACCACGACCGACCGCTACTACACGCGCTGGGGAAATCCGACGAACACCGTGGCCGAGCAGGCCGTGGCCGCAATCGAAGGGACGGAAGGCTCGCGCACGTTCGCTTCCGGCATGGGAGCGATCACCACCACGATCTTGGCGTTTCTCAAGGCTGGGGACCACATTGTCGCGCAGCGCGACGTCTACGGCGGGGTCATGAAGTTCTTCTCGCAGTGGCTGCCGAGGATGGGAATTGAGACGACCTTCGTCGATACCAACGATTACGAGCACGCGGCGCGGGCTATCCGACCGAATACGCGGATGCTGTATCTGGAGTCACCGACCAACCCTTCGCTGCGCGTGGTCGATGTGAAGAAGGCCGCAGCCCTGGCCCGGCAGCACAAATTGCTCAGCATGATCGACAGCACGTTCTGCACCCCGATCAATCAGCGTCCGTCGGAGTACGGCATCGACCTGGTCATGCACTCAGGCACGAAGTACTTGAGCGGGCATGCGGACCTGACTTGTGGCGTGGTGAGCGGCCGGCAGGAGCTGATGGACCAGATTTGGGAGACGCGCACCACCCTCGGCAACTGCATGGACCCTCACGCCGCGTGGATGCTGATCCGGGGACTGAAGACGCTGGCTGTGCGGGTGGCGCGGCAGAACGAGAATGCACTGCGGGTGGCCGAATTCCTGGAGCAGCATGCGAAAGTGCAGCGGGCGCACTATCCATTCCTGAAGAGCCATCCGCAGCACGCCATTGCGCGCGAGCAAATGAGCGGCGGCGGCGGCATGGTGACGTTCGAGGTCGAGGGCACAGGTGAGGACGCGCGCCGGGTCAGCGAGGCGATGCACCTGTTCACTCTGGCGACCAGCCTCGGTGGCGTGGAGTCGCTAGTGTCGATCCCGGTGCTGACCTCGCACGCCATGATCTCGGCCGAGCAGCGCGCGGAAATGGGTGTGACCGAGCAGATGGTGCGGCTCTCGGTGGGCATTGAGAGCGTGGAAGATCTGATCGCGGATCTGGAGCGCGCGCTGGAAGCGGTGGGCACGCGGCAAACGGTGACGATGGGGTGACCTGCTTCCGTCCGGAGTACAATACCCGCAGATTCGCCTTTTGATTCGGAGGCGTGCCGTGACTAGACCTGTTTTTCTCTCCATTATCCTGCTCGTCTGCGTGCTTCCCGTCCGCGCCCAGATTAAGGACGCATATATCCCCGGAGTTCCCCCTCCGCCCGCCTCCATGGACGCGGATCACGGGAAGACGGCTCCGGACGCGCCGAAGGTGCAGCATCGCATTGACCTGGTGGAACTGCAGCGGGAAGCCGACGACCTGGCGCGCACCGCACAAACTATCCCCTCCGATGTGGCCGATGTCCGGCGAGGCACTCTGCCCAAGGACATCATTGAGAAACTGAAGCAGATTGAAAAGCTTTCGAAGCGACTGAGGAGCGAACTGAACCCCTAGCCGGGGCTTTGGCGCTGTGCGAGTGAAGGTTCAGTCGTCGATCACACAAAAACCCGGCCTCTCACGAGGCCGGGTTTCTCGTTTCAGTTGCGATCCGGTCAGAAGAGCAACTTCAAGCTGAATTGCATGACGCGGGCGAGGTGCGCGCTGCTGATCTGGCCAAGGCTAGAGCCGCCGGGCCCGATACAGTCTCCGGCTGTTCCACCAGCGGGCATGAGGCAGGACATACCTTGGGTCTGTCCTCCTCCGCCGGAATTCGAAGCCAGGTAGAACTGTGGATGGTTGAAGATGTTGAAGGCCTCCGCACGGAACTCAAGCGCTGTGCTTTCCTTGATGGCGAAGTGCTTGAAGACTCCCATATCGAAGTTGATGCGATTTGGATTGCGCGCATCGGAGCGACCAGCATCCCCAAAGGTAAGGCCTTGGGGAAGCGTGAAGGCCGCCGGGTTGAAGGCAAACTTGGAGAAACTGCCGGACGAGAGCTGGCTGTTGGGTGGAAGCGCTGACAAAGAGGCGCCAGTGCGGTCGGGGAACGATCCCGTACCAACAGCGTTGCCAACTCCGGCGTTGTCGCCGTACAAAGTTGAATTGGTAACCGTTAGAGGAATTCCAGTCGAGAAGGAACTGATGCCCGACCACTCCCAGCCGCCCAGAAGCGAGTGGGAAAGACCCGGCTTCTTGAAGAAGGGCAGGTCGTACACCCAACTGACATTCAGCATGTGGCGCTGATCGAAGTTGGAACTGGCGCGAGTGAAGCCCGGGTTGTAGGAATTGACGAACGTTCCGTCGTAACGATCGGAAGAATTGTCAATCGAGTGACTGTAGGTATAAGCGGCGGATAAGTTCAACGAACCGACACTTCGCCGGCCTGAGACCTGCAGGGCGTTGTAGTTGGAGTTCGCCTGATTTTCGATGCGCGTAATGGTATGCAGCCCAAGGAACGGGCGGAAGAAGTCCGCGTTTGTGCCGCAGGCTACGCTCAGGTTTATGGCGGCCTGGCCAGTGACGGCGACTCCGGTAGGGGTTGTCATGGTTCCGCAGTCGTCATGGAGAGGATTGCCGTTCGCGTCAAACCCACCGCCGATCGGTTCTCCCGGCTTGTAGGGGTTCTGGCTGGGGGAAACGGGATACAACTGGTTCAGGTCGCGCTGCAGTCCCAGGTGGGTCCCTTTGCTGCCCACGTACGATATCGTGACGACGGTATGGCTCGGCAGTTCATGCTGAATGTCGAGGTGCCATTGCTGCATGTACGGCCAGATTGCCTTAGTGGGAATCGAGTAGAAGCTGAATGGGAAGCTGGGAGACAGAGCTCCAGTGGAAGCTCCAATACTGTTGTACCCCTGAACGTTGCTCTGGGTAGCGGTTTGGATAAGGGGCGAGGTCTGTCCCTCCATGCCTTCGGTGTCGGCCTCGTTTCCATTAGCGTGCTCGAAGAAGAATCCGTATCCCCCGCGGAGTGCGGTCTTGCCATTGCCGAATACATCGTAAGCGAAGCCAATACGGGGAGCAGGATTGAACAGGTGACCCTTTAGACAGCCCGGGTTTGAATTGCCGGCTACGACAGTACTTGCGAATCCTTCAAAGTTGTAGGTTCCGCCGGTTCCTCCGCATTGCTCAAGGCCGAGGAGCGGGTTGCCAACACCCGGAACGAGTGAGCCATCAGCAGCCAGTTGGGGAGCAGTAGTGGAATTGGCGGCGAAAACGGATGGATCCCAATTGTAGGCGTGGTGATAGCGGTCCCGATAGGTCCCGAACAGGCTAACCCGCAATCCAAGATTTAGAGTCAGGCGGTCAGTAGCGCGCCAGTCATCCTGGAAATAAGGCTCAACGATCTTGTAACGGTTATAGAACTTCAACTGGTTGCTGCCTTGGCTGAAGCTGGCAATATTGCCCATAAGGAAATCGGCAAACGGATTGCCAGTGCCAAGCGGCGTACCACCGACGATAACGCTGTTGGACACTTTGGAGAAGGTGAGCGAGCCGTTGACCTGCACGCTGCTCAATTCATTCTTTTGGGCCGCGACAAAGTAGGCGCCGAATAGAAAGTTGTGGCGTCCAACAATCTTCGTCACGTTGTCGCGATAAGTGTAGGTCGGGTTGGAGTTGTACGGTCCCTCGGGCCAGATTCCTTCGGGATCCTGTCCGAAGCCTCCCGAATAGACGTTGGTGCCCGCACCAATGTTTATCGCCGGCAGCTTGCCACCAGCGCCATTGTTATAGAGATAGCCTTGCGAGTAGCCGGAAGGAAGCGCGAAGTATCCCTGCGACTTGAACGAGATATGGTCGGTCGTGTAGCTGGCGACGAACTCGTTAAGGAGCGAGGGCGAGATCGTGCTCGTCAGCCGTGCAACAATGCTGACGCCGGGACCGGTGAAGAAGGTTTGCGAGGTCGGGAAGCTGGCCGTATCCCAGATGGAACCCGGTTCGAGGGTCGTCCATGAGTCATGGATATAACGGAAAGTCACACGCTCGTGGTCGGTGATGTTGTGGTCAACTCGAACCAACTCTTCGCGCCAATTCGTGGGTAGGCTCGCATTGGTGTTGTAGATGGACTGGGCCGGCTGATCCTTGGTACCGACCGGGATCAAGGGCAGCAGCGCCAGGGCCTGCGGTGTCACGGGCACCTGGTTGTTGGTGAAAGGCAGACCGGTCGCCGGGTTGATGGGGCAGTCCGCCATCGAGTTTGGCGTTACGGCCGTATTCGGGCAGACGTCACTGAAGTTGCCAGTACGCTCGGCGCTGTACGGCACCTGCACATTGAAGGAGCTCGGAACACGATCGCGCCGCCACTCCTGCGACCAGAAGAAGAATGTCTTCTCTTTCTGCTTGTTGTAAACCCCGGGAATGTACACCGGTCCGCCAACGGTGTAGCCGAAGTCGTTCTTCTTGTATGGAGGAACCACGCCCGAGCCGCCGGCGCCAACGCTGTTGAAGTAGTTCTGTGCGTTGAACATGTCGTTACGCACAAATTCATAAGCGTCACCGTGGAACGCCCGCGTGCCACTCTTAGTCTCGACCTCGACGGTGCCGGAGCCGTTGCGACCGTACTGGGCTCCGTAGTTCGAAGTGAGCACCTTGAACTCGGCAATGGCGTCGACGCTGGGATAGACGTTCAGCGTGCCGTTGCTGCCGTTATCCATGTTGTCGCCACCGTCGAGTTCCCAGTTGTTGTACTCGACACGACCACCATTCATGCTGAATGAGACGCTGCCGTTGATGCCAACGGTTCCTTCTTCCTGGCCGGTCTGGTTGCTTACTCCGGGAACAAGCGTCACCAGACTCGTGAAGTTGCGGCCGTTGAGTTCGAGTTGGGTGATTTCTTTTCCCGTCACTACGCCGGCGAGCTCAGAGGACTGGGTCTCGACTTGGGCCACGTTGCTGCCTTCGACGACGACTTCCGTGGTGGCGGCGCCAACCTCCAGGGTGACATCGACGCGGGCCTTCTCTCCCACGTCGAGTTTCAAGCCCTTGACCTGATATTTCTTGAAGCTGGGGGCGGTGACGATGATGTCGTAGGAGCCGGGTTGTAAGGCGGACTCGTTATACTCGCCGGTGGAGTTCGTGGCCATCTGGCGGGTAATGCCGCGTTCGGGACTGGTGACCACGACGGTGGCGCCGGCAATCGCGGCTCCCGAAGGATCTTTCACTGTGCCTGTAACCGATCCGGTTTGAGCCCAGGCGGCTCCGCAGAACGTTACGACCAACAGCACGACCTGTAACAGCACTCGATGAGATCTCATGGTCACGCTCTCCCCCTGAGCGCAGGGCATTGCTCTGCGCTGGTTCAGTCAGCTCTTGCCGCGTTTCTTCCGAGCCTCATGGCCCGGGGCTGCATTTTCGATGGACACGTCGGCCCGACAGTGGATTGAGACCCAGGTCGGGCGTATTAAAACGTATGAATAGTGCTTTTGCGGAGCATCTACTGTCAAGAAAAAAGCGAAAGAAAGTGAGCCGGATCACATAAGTTTCTGCGCCCATCCGTGAGCGCTCATTCCCCCATGATTGCCGCCGGGCCCGCTTCCCGCCACTCTTCAACCGCTCACAGCAAGGTGCGCGTCGACTCGCGCACCACCAACTCCGGCGCGACCTTGCGATGGGTGGCGCCGATTTCGCGCTTTTCCAGCACGCCATTGATTCCGTCGACCACGATTCCCACGGCCGACGCACCCATAGCTTCCATGGGTTGGCGGACCGTGGTGAGCGACGGCGAGTACAGAGCGGAGGTCGCGATGTCGTCGAAACCGATCACCGAGCAATTCTCGGGCACTCGCACTCCGGCCCGGTTGAGCGCACGGATCGCGCCGAAGGCGCTCATATCATCGAAGGCCAGCAACGCGGTAAAGGGACGCTTCTGCTTGATCAGTTCGTCGGTGAGCTTTTGGCCCGATTCGAAGCTCGACACGGGATCGCGCGACTCCGGCAATTCCATGATCAGTCGGGAATCGAGTTCCAGGCCGCATTCTTTGGCGCAGTTGCGGATGCCGCGCCATCGTGGAGAGCTATCGGTCAGCGCTTTGGGCCCGCGGATGAATGCGATCTTGCGGTGCCCCAGAGAGTGCAGGTGTTCGAGCGCGAGGTAGCCGCCGACTTCGTTGTCGACGATGATGGAACTGATCGTGTCGGTCTTCAGCTCGCAGCCGATCATCGCCGTGGGAATGCTGCTCTTCTCCAGATCGCCAAGCAGGTTGATATCGAGGAAAAGCCAGTTGGCGAGCACGATCAGGGCTTCAATGCGGCGGTCGAGTAGCATCTCGAGGTAGCGCTCGAAGCGGCTGCGCTCGTTGTGCACGTCGGTGAGAATCGGCAAATACGACGACTGGTAGAGCGTGTTTTCAATGCCGCGCAGCACCAGCGTGCAGTAGGGATCGGTCATGTCAAAGACCATGACGCCGACGGTGTGGCTGCGTTTGCTGCGCAACGAGCGGGCGAACTGGTTGGGACGGTAACCGAGCTTCTGGGCCGCGCGCTCGATGCGCTTCTTGGTGACCGCAGGAATGTAGCGTGCCAGTGGTGCGTTGTTCAACACGATCGACACGGTGGTCGAGGAAAATCCGCTTTCCTTCGCCACGTCACGAATGGTCACCATCGCAGCCTTTGCGCGCCGGAACGGAATCGCGGCGGTTCTGAAGCTATGTGGGGACAGCCGCCCTCGGCTGTCCGTCGATCGAAGCTCGACGATTTTGCTATAAACCGTCCGTCAGATGATCAGAAATCGGGCCTTCGGCCCGACGGACAGCCGAGGGCGGCTGTCCCCACATGCTTCAGGTGCGCTTCCAGCATTCGCGTTGCCGCTTGTATTGAAAGCGTACACTGGCGGACACTACAGCAGAGAGTAATACCAGTGTCAAGCGCACGAATCACATCACTAAGCTTCGTTTTGCTTCTGTTGGTGGAGATGGCAACGGCCAATCTGCCGCGCCAAACCTCGTCTGCCCCCGCGGGAAATGGGCGCAGCGCCGCTCCTGCAGCGAGTTCTGCGAACGCGCGGCCCGCGGATCCGGCGAAACTTTTTCAGCGCGGGCAGGATGCCCTGACTCACGGCCAGTTGGACGAAGCGGAGCGCGATTTCCGTGCCGTGCTGCAGGTCGATCCGCAATCCGGGGGAGCGTATGCGAACCTGGGTGTGGTCTACATGCGGCGCAAGCAATGGGGCAAGGCTCTCGAGGCTCTGCAGAAGGCGGAACACTTGATGCCGCAGGTCGCGGGGATCCGGCTCAACATTGGGCTGGCATACTACCGGCAGAGTGAATTTCTCCAGGCAATTCCGCCGTTTGAGTCGGTGGTGCGCGATCAACCCGACTCCTCGCAGGCGCGCTATTTGCTGGGACTCTGCTATTTTTTCGCCGAACGCTGGGCCGACGCCGCCACTACGCTTGAGCCCCTCTGGAACCAGGAATCGGAACACCTGCCCTATCTGTATGTGCTGTCGAACGCAGCCCACCGGGCCGGACGCAAGGATCTCGACGACCGCGCCACCACACAACTGATCAAACTTAGCGATGGCTCACCTGCATACCATCTTTTTGTCGGAAAATCGTATCTGAATTCCGAGCAGTACGATTCGGCCTTGAAGGAATTTCAAGCCGCCGCCGCCGCCGATCCCAAACTTCCGTTCGTGCATTTCAATCTGGGATACGCGTATCTGAAGTTGCAGGATTTCGCGCGGGCGCGAGACGAGTTCCTGAAAGACGCTGCGGTCGAACCCGACCTCGCCCTCAACTACGACGAACTCGGAGAAGTCTACCGGCTGATGCAGGACGACAAGAACGCCGAGAAGAGCTACCGGGAGGCGCTGCGCCGCGATCCTCGCATGGCCAATTCGCATCTCGGGCTGGCGAAGATCTACCAGCACCAGGAGAAATATCCGGCGGCGCTGGTCGAGATCGACGCAGCCGAGAAAATCGATCCCGAACGCACCGACGTCCACTACGTTCGTGGGCGAGTGCTTCTTCAGATGGGACGCAAGGCAGAAGCAAAAAAGGAAATGGAGGCGGCTCTGCACATCAACCGGGCACAGATGGACACCGGAACTGTCCCCTCACCCGAGCTCATGCAGGACCCACAGTGATACACTTTGCCTAAGCAAGGCCCCGCCTTCGACACGTCCGCAATTTGCCGTTCCGGCAGGAGGTACGAATCATGAAACGCATCCTGAAAATTTTGGCCATCATCGTTGGCGTGCTGATTGTCATCGCCATCGCGATTCCCTTCTTCATCGACGCGAACACGTTCCGGCCCACTCTGGAGACGGACCTGACGACCGCGCTGGGCCGGCCGGTCAAAGTGGGAAATCTCTCGCTCTCGCTGTTCTCGGGCAGCGTTTCGGCGGACGACATTTCCATTGCCGACGATCCGGCGTTCAGCAAGTCAGCGTTCGTGCAGGCGAAGTCGCTCAAAGTGGGCGTGGAAATGATGCCGCTCATTTTCTCCAAGCAGCTGAACGTTACCGAACTGACTCTGAACCAGCCGGAGATCAGCCTGGTGCGATCGGAGAACAGCGAGAAATGGAATTTCTCGAGTCTGGGCGGAAACAACAAGTCGGCGACGCAGCCCGCGGCGTCCTCTGGGAATCCGAACCTCTCAGTGGCGAAGTTGAACGTGAATAACGGGCGGCTGACGGTGTCGCGCGCGGGCTCGGAAGAGAAGCCCCATGTCTACGACAAGGTTAATATCGAAGTGACAACCTTCTCCTTCACGTCATCTTTCCCGTTCAAGATGACCGCGCAGCTGCCGGCCGATGGCAGCCTCAAACTTGACGGCAAAGCCGGACCGATCAATGCCGACAATGCGGCCGAGACTCCGCTCGAAGCCAAGGTTACGATCCAAAAGATGAATCTGGCGGCATCGGGATTTATTGATCCTGCAGCCGGGATCTCGGGCATCGCCGACTACGAGGGAACCGTCACCTCTGACGGCCACCAGGCGAAAACCGAGGGCAAGCTGACAGCCACGAATTTACAGGTCGTGAAGAAGGGATCGCCGGCGGGGAAACCCGTGCAGGTGACCTACAGCGTCGTGCATGATCTGGCCAAGCAGACGGGCACCATTCCGCAGTGCGAGATCGCCATGGGGAAAGCGGTCGCTCACATGACAGGAACCTACGACGCTCACGGCAAAGTCACGTCCGTCAATCTGAAAGTGAGCGGACAGGGCATGCCTGTCGATGATCTCGAGGCCATCCTTCCCGCTGTGGGCGTGATATTACCTCCGAAGGCAACCCTGAAAGGTGGCACCCTCGCGACGACCATGACCATCGCCGGTCCGGTTGACAAGTTGGTAACGGTTGGAAACGTCAAGCTGGAAAACTCCACGCTCGCGAACTTCAACCTGGGCTCGAAGCTCTCTGCCATTTCCGCGCTGTCGGGAAAGAGCACGGGCAACGACACCACGATTCAGAATTTCAGCTCCGATGTCCGCGTGGCGCCCGAAGGCACGAAGGCCGACAATATCAATCTCAACGTGCCGCAGATTGGCGTAGTCACCGGAGGGGGCACGGTTAGCCCGGCCAACGAACTCGCCTTCAAAATGAACGCGGCCGTCGGAGGAATGGGGATCCCGTTTGCCGTCTCGGGAACAACCTCCGATCCCAAGTTTGTTCCGGACGTGAAAGGCATCGCCACCGGACTGCTGAAAGGGCTCGGCCAGGGCAAGGCGAACCAGCAGAATCCCGTGAACAACGTGATGGGATTGTTCAAGAAGAAGCCGCAGTAAGGATTTCAGAACCCTGAACCATTTGAGAGCCACGCCCTCCTGGCGTGGCTTTCCTTTTACACGCTGAAGCAGTCGTAGAGACGTAGCTTGCTACGTCTCTCTCGCCAGCACATCGGACGCTGCAAGCAGAGACGTTGCAAGCAACGTTTCCATATATTTACTAACAGGAACAATTGTTTTAGCATAGAGAAATGGCAACTGGCATCACGGATACGATTTCCGAAGGCTTGGGACGGTATTCGATTGGCGAAAAACTGCGCTCCATGCGGCTCCGTAAGAGCATGGGACTGGTGGAATTGGGCAAGCATACGGGCCTCTCGGCGGCCTTGCTGTCGAAGCTGGAAAGAGGAAAGTTGTTTCCCACTCTGCCCACACTCTTGCGCATCGCCATGGTGTTTGGGGTCGGTCTGGACTACTTCTTTACCGACGAACGCAAGCGCCGGGTGGTCGGACTGGTGCGCAAGGGGGAGCGCGTTCGCTTCCCCGAAAGGCCGGGCACTCCCGATGTGCAGTACTACTTCGAGTGCCTCGATTACCGCGCCACCGAGCGCAAACTGAGCGCCTTTCTGGCGGATTTTCAAGAGGTTCCGGTGGAAAAACTCAAGCCGCACCAGCACGCGGGGGTCGAGTTTCTCTACGTGATCAAGGGGTCTCTGGCGATCAGAATTGGGAGCGAAGAATTCGTGCTGGAACCCGAAGACTCGATTTATTTCGACTCCGCGGTGCTGCATAGCTACCGCAGGATCGGCTCGAAAGCTTGTACCGGAGTGATCGTCACGGTGCCGTGAGAATCCGGCCCGGAATCCGTTTGGCTTGAGAGAGTTTGAAGCCCGGCGCGACCCCGCAAGAATGAGGCTGCCCATTGCGGGTGGTACCTTAATTGCTATCTACCCTTCATTGACAAGGCGTGTTGACCATTCCATACTCGCGGCTAAGCTGCAAACATTTGCAACCTTGCTGACTCAGGGCACGAAGCCCGCGGTTCGAGGATTGGTTTGACCTCAGTCCGAGTCGATTTTCACAGAACGGTGTTTCAGGGTTCCATCACAGGAGGATTCTCGTGTCTAAGCCACTTGCGTCAAGAAAATTTATGCCCGCTGGTTGGGTGGTCCTCGGCTCGATCGCCGCGGTCGCGGTACTAGCCGCCGCCGGAATCGCGGGCTCCGCCAGTCTGCGCACGCACCGCGGCAACACCGCGGCGAAGCCGGTTGCCGCAGCGCAGGCACCGGCCCTGAGCGCGGCACAGCGCGGCCGGGTGCAAGCCAGTCTGGGCGCTCTTCCTCTCGCCTTTGAGGCGAACCAGGGGCAGACCGACCCGCAAGTGAAGTACATGGCGCGAGGCAACGGCTACACGGTCTTCCTCACAGCCAACGACACGGTCTTCGCGCTGCAGAGTTCCGCGAAGACAGCCACGCAGGTGAATGGCAAACCCCATTTCACAGCGCCGTCCAAAACCCGCACCGCTGCTATTCACATGCACCTGGTGGACGGAAACGGGCAGCCGCAGATCGCCGCCGGCAGCCAGTTGCCGGGACACAGCAATTACTTTATCGGCAACGATCGCAGCCAGTGGCATTCGAATGTCGTGCAATACGCGCGCGTGTCCTACCGGGACGTTTATCCCGGAGTAAACCTGGCCTTCTACGGAAAGCAGAAGCAGTTGGAATTCGATTTCATCGTCGCTCCCGGCGCAAGTGTTGCCCCGATCCGGCTCGGCGTCTCGGGCGCGAAGCGTATCGCAACGGATGATTCTGGAAATCTGGTGCTCGCGTCCTCCGCGGGAGACGTTCTGCTGCACAAGCCCTTCGCCTACCAGCAGAAAGACGGAGCCCGCCAGTCAGTCGATGCGCGTTTCGTGCTGCAAGCCCACAATCAGGTCGCCTTCGAGTTAGGCAATTACGACCGCAGCCGCGAGCTGGTAATCGACCCATCGGTCAGCTATGCCACCTATCTGGGCGGACTTGCCGAGGACGACGGATACGCCATCGCCATCGACAGCACCGGAAACGCCTACGTGACCGGCCAAACGAAATCCACGAACTTCCCCACCGTAGCTGGAGCCTACAAGACCACCAACGCAGGTGGCTTCGATGTCTTCGTCACGAAGATTTCGGCGGATGGCAGTACGCTCATCTACTCCACATATGTGGGTGGGAGCGGCGACGACAGCGGAAATGCGATTGCGGTGGATGGTTCAGGCAATGCATTCGTTGCGGGAGGAACCGGGTCAAGCACGAACTTCCCCACCACGACCGGTCAAACGACATTTGGAGGCGGTAGCCTCGACGCGTTCGTGTTTGAGCTTGCGTCGTCGGGAGGAACTCTCACCTATAGCACCTATCTCGGGGGAAGCGGTGACGATGTCGCCACCGGGCTCGCTCTCGCAAAGGACGGTTCGGGAGATACGTTCGTTGTCGGCAGCACTGGCTCATTGAATTTTCCAACCACCGTCGGAACGGTCCAGCCCGCAATTAACGGCACTTCCAACGGATTCGTCACGAAGTTAAACTCAAGCGGAAGCGCGCGGCTTTATTCCACCTATCTCGGCGGCGGTACCGGAGATTTCGCATCCGCAGTAGCGGTGGATACTTCGAACGATGCTTTCGTCACCGGCGCCACGCAGAACTCAACTTTCCCCACGACGCCGGGCGCGTTCCAGACCACCTGCGGCACCCTTGCCAATTGCAACGGCGGCCTCAGCGATGCCTTCATTTCAGTCCTCAAGCCTGACGCCAGCGGCTTTGTCTATTCGACCTTCCTTGGGGGCAGCGCTTCGGACCAGGGCCTCGGTATCGCGGTAGACTCGGCGGGCGATGCCTACGTAACCGGCCTGACTCAATCGAGCGACTTTAAACTGAAGAACGCGATCCAAGGAACATTCGGCGGCGGAACTCAGGACGCCTTCGTATCAGCGCTGAATCCCGCAGGAAGCGCCCTGTTGTATTCGACTTATCTGGGGGGAAACCAGAACGATGGTGGCGCCGGCATTGCCGTAGACGCGAATAAGAATGTCTACGTGACCGGACAAACGGCTTCGACAAACTTCCCCGCTGTTAGCGCGACCCAGGGAACCCTGGGTGGCGGCAACGATGCGTTCGTAACTCAGATCAATCCCTCTGGGTCTGCCTATGTATTTTCGACTTACCTTGGCGGCTCTCTGAATGAAGACTCCACTGCAACCGGTCCAAGCTTTAGCCCGGTGGGGGCCATCGCCGTCGATAGCGCCGGGGCTAACATCTACGTCGCAGGCAACACGGCCTCGACGAACTTTCCCGCCACCACCGGTGCGTTCCAAACTGCCAACGCTGGGTCAACCGACGCTTTCGTAGCAAAATACGGCACGGGTGCCGCGAGCGGAGCCTTTACGGTGGCGAACGGAGCATTGTCACCCACATCCGGTGCGCCGGGAGTTTCGGCCACGGCAACCATTACCGTAGGCTCGACGGGCGGATTCAATTCCGCCGTTACTCTGGCCTGCAGCGTTGCTCCCGTTGTCACCACGGGTCCGACCTGTTCATTCAGCAACCCCGGCAGTTCGGTGACTCCTCCTGCCAACGGAACCGTTACGGCAACACTCAACGTTGGCACAACTGCGGCAGCGGCGATGCTCGATCGCCCTTCAAACCGTCGTTCTTCACCGATGCTCTATGCCTTGCTGCTGCCGGTATTCGGAATCACGCTGCTCGGAGTGGGCATGGGATCAGCCGGGTCCCGCCGGAAAAAGCTGCTTGGCTTCCTCATGCTCGGAATCGTCCTCACGGGATTGCTGGTGATGCCGGCATGCGGGGGGAGCAGCAGTACTGGCGGCGGCGGCAATACGGGCACACCCGCTGGCACCTATACGATTACCGTTACAGGCGCAAGCGGCGGAGTGACCGTGACCGGCGCGCCGGCGCTCACCCTCACCGTCAACTAACACTCTCGCCCCACCCCAACGGCCGTCTTCCACACGGAAGACGGCCGTTTCACTTTCGCTCGCGAGCCCACATGAAGTCCCGCCCTCGCATGATGGTAGTATGGAAGATTCCGTGGGAGTGATTCCGGGGAACTGAGTCCCGTGGCTCTGCGGGAAATGTCTGCGGTAAAATGAAGTGGATTTTGCGCCGTTTGGCGCGCGTCCTCCCTGCGGGGGTGGCGATGGACGGTCGGCCGGGCAGCCTTTGGGATGTCCTGGGAATCGAAGCTACTTGAACCGAAACCTGCTCATGTTGAAATCCGAAACCTCGAAGTCACAAACGGCGTCCGCAATGAAGTCCGATCCGTCGCAATCCCAGCCGTCGAAACCGGCGTTCACCCTCCGCCGCGCACGCGCCATTCTCGCGGCTCTTGGCCTGTTGGCGGGGCTCTTGAGCCTGCCGACGGCGGCGACGGCGCAGAGCTTCACCCTGGAGGCGAGTGCGTTCTCGCCCGTGGCGGTGCCTCCCGAGGGTACTTCGTCGGCAATCGTTACCGTAGGGTCGGTCGGCGGCTTCACCGGCACCGTCAATCTGAGCTGCCAGGTCATACCTTCTACTTTTACGGATTCTCCGGCATGCACGGTGAGTCCCGCGACGGTTAACGCCCCGGCCAGCGCTTCGGCCACGATCACCACCCAGCTCGACACGACGACGATTGCCTACGCCATCACCATCACCGGGACTTCGGGCTCACAGACCGTCACCACGGAAGCGCAGACGGTCACCGTGCTGGCGGTCGCTCCGCAGTTCACCATCTCCGTAACCAGAACCATTACTCCAACCTCCGTGCCCGCGGGTAACGGGGGACAAGGGACCATCACCGTCAACCCGATCAACGGATATGTCACGCCTCCGGCGGACGTTCAGACCAAAAAGGGTATAACGCTTTCCTGCAGTTCCATCACTCCGCTGGTAACAATTCCTCCAATCTGCTCATTCACCTATCCGAACGGCGCCCCCTCCTTGGTCATATCCGGAACGGGATCCGTTACCTCCACCATCACGATCAACACGTTTGGCCCTGTAATCATCGGTTCCGCGGCTCGTCCCCGGACCTTCTACGCTCTGTGGCTGACCGTCCCCATGCTGGGACTGGTGGGCCTGGGCGCGGCGGTGGGCGGAAAGCGATCCAGAAAAGCTTGCGGGCTGCTGGCTCTTTTTGTGATCAGCGGCGCATTATTCCTGATGCCGGCATGCTCGAACACCGCGACCACCACGACAACGCCCAACGGAGTCACGCCCAACAACACCTACACGTTCACCGTGAGCGGCATCGACCACGAGGGCAACGCTGCGAGCAACACGGACTCCACCACCAGCGCGAATCCCTCCGTCACCATGACGGTAACCTCTCCGACGAATTGAGTTATGCGTCAGCCCTCGCATCGCAAGCCGCGGGTGCTGATTGTCGTGGTGGCACTGGCGCTGGCTGCAGCTTCACTGCTGCGGCCGGACACCGGACACGCGGGCCCGCCCAAAGACAAGTCTAAGATTCCTGCCGTGCGTTGGGACGAACAGCGTCCCGGCTGCACCTACTCGCGCGACGATGACGGCAAATACCGCTACGGGCTGTGGTCCGACGATGCCGGCATCACGCTGGCCGTCGATTCCCAGGAGTTGGAAAAAGTCCACCGCCGGCATGAGCCTTTCTTCGGCGTGCTGCTCGACGTGCGTTATCGCGGCCAGGGATCGCTCGATTTCGCCACCGACAATATTTCCCTCGAGTTCGTAAAACACTTCCAGGTGGTGCAGACTTCGCTCGATCCGGATTCCTTCTCCGAAAGAGTCCAGAACGATGCCGACGAACTCAATCACCAGACCGAACGCGAGGTGGGGAAACATCCGGAAAAGAAAGAAGAAAAAGAAGCCTTCGTGCGGGCGTTTCTGAAAGACTCGGCGGAACTGCAGGAGTTTGTCGGCAAGAACAGTTTGCGGGCCACGCGGCTGGGCCCGGGCAATCCCGAGATCAGGGGCTGGGTGCTGTTCAGCACCCAGAGCAAGTGGATCGGCGGATGGAAGAAGCAGGAAGAATTCATCCTGCGGGTACCGTTCGACGGAAAGATGTTCGAGTTTCCTTTCAAGCTTCCGCCTAAGCCGGGAGAAGTGATGCTAAGGAGGCGACAGTGAAACCGGCTTCCGGTTTCCGCTATCCGGCTTCCGGAATACTAAAGCCAGCGCTGACATTCGTCGCATACTTTTCACCATCGCTCCTTCCGGAAGCCGGAAGCCTCTTAGCTCGCGGCTTTGCGCGCCATGCGTTCAATCTCCGCTGCCTGGTGGTTGAGCACATCGCGCAGCGAAACCAGGCCCTTCAACTCCTTGCCGTCGACGATCGGGAGATGGCGGAACCCGAACTCCCGCATGATGAACAGGCACTCCTCGATGGTCTCGTCGGCATGCACGGCGCGCGGGTTCGCGGTCATGACTTCCGACACCGCAGTCGTGCCGGGAGTGCGCCCCACGGCCACGACACGGTTCATGATGTCGCGTTCCGACAGGATGCCCGCCAGTTCGCCATTGCGCAGCACGGGCAGCGCGCCGATGTTGTGCTCCATCATGAAACGCGCAGCCTCGAGCACGGTGCGCGTGGCTTCCATGGAATAAAGCTTGCGGTCTTTCACGAGTTCGCGGAGGGTCTTCATGGATCACTCCTTCGGCGCGACGAAACCTGCGTGGATTCGGCCAGCCCCACAGCCAGCGTTTGCGGTGGGCAATACTTTATCACAGCCGGGAGGCAGATTGACGGCTGCCTCAATGAGGTCGATTGCGGTTTCTACGACAACGTCATGGTAGAGAGCAAGGGGCTAAAGGTCGTTCGAAAAGAACTTTGCCGCCACTATTCCAACCTAAGCCATAGCTGGCACCTGTCTGGCGAACAAAAGGCGCAAAGTTGTGATAAAGCCTGTTCTCGACAGTTATCGCAACGTCAATTGTGCTTCGACTAAGACATGCGGCATAATGTGGCCCGATGTCCGACGAACTGAGTTGGCTGCAGCGATGGTATTCGGCGCATTGTGACGGCGAGTGGGAGCATGGTTTTGGCGTCAAGATAGATACCTTGGACAACCCCGGCTGGAGCGTGAAGATAGATGTGGAGGGTACAGAATTAGCCTCCACTCCATTTGAGCCTGTAAAGACTGCAGTCAGCGACACAAACTGGGTCCATTGCCGCGTAACGGAGCGGAAAGAGAGGGCGCTTGCTCGTCCGTTCCCGACAGGTCGCCAGTTTGAAGGTGTCGGCGGTGCGTTGAACCTCGGAGACATCATCAAAATATTCCGAACATGGGCTGAGGCCAAACGTTGAAGCCGTGTCAGTTGGCGTTAAATCTCGTGGCTGTTGAAAAACTCCAGTTTTGCCAAAATAGCCGAAATTTGGGACATAGAAAATGTCTAACAAAACGGAGATCGTCGTTCTTGGGGCTTCCTATTGCAAAGCTTTTTCGGCCGTTTTCGGGTGAGTGAGTTTTTCAACAGCCACTCTCCATTTCACTCATCGACCGGGCAATGCGGTTGCACGATCCTTCGGCACGTTTCCAAGAAATCAGCCCGGTACAGTTCCTCGGCACGCGCAATCTCAACGTCTTTCTCTTTTAGCGCGGATGAAGCCCAGAGTTTGCGAACCTCTCCAACGGGTAGATGATCGGTTTCGCTTTCAATCCCAATGATGAACTTCCGATCGTCCACATCAGCAACTGCGTCTGTGTGTGCCAAAGAAACCAACGCTCTGACTGCTTCCAAAACCGTGGTTCGCCCATCCAGCGCAGCCTGCGCTATTTCCTTCGCCCTCCGATGGTCGGACTCCGATGCTAGGCGGTCGATAAACGTTCGGTCCATGGCAAAGAAGTATATGCGGCCCGATTGCGGCGGCGTGCGTGCTAACATCCACTCATCCGGCTCGCCCACCCGCTTGAGCCGCACGGAGGTCAAGGTGAGTTCAATCACACGGCGCAGTTTCCTCAAAACAGGTCTGGCCGCTGGAGCCATGGCGACCACAGGAATTCTTCCGCTGGCCGCCGCCAAGCGCGCCGCGGCCGATACCGTCGTGCTTGGCCGCTCAAAAGTGGAGGCGACAAGGCTGGCCTTCGGAACCGGGACGAACAGCGGTGCGGTACAGGCCGCGCTGGGGCAGCAGGAGTTCACGCGACTGGTGCGCTATGCCTACGATCGCGGTATCCGCTTCTTCGAGACCGCTGAGGCCTACGAGACGCCGGGAATGCTGGGAGAGGCGCTGAAAGGCTTGCCGCGAGACAGCTATCAACTCATGAGCAAGGTGACTACCTTCCACCAGGGGATCGACCCGCAGGCCAAGTTCGACGAACTGCGGCGCACCTCACAGACGGAGTACTTTGACATCATGCTGCTGCATTGGCAGCACTCGGCCGACTGGCCGGAAACTACGAAACGTTGGCAGGACGGGATCCTTGAGGCGCAGCAGAGAAAGATCATCCGCACGCATGGCGCCTCAGTGCACGGGCTGCCGGCACTGCGCCAGATGCCGGGCACAAACTGGCTCGACGTGGGATTGATCCGCATCAACCACAACGGCGCACGCATGGACGGCCCGACCTATGAAGATACCAACCATCCGGACAATGTGAGCGAAGTGGTCAATCACATCCAGCAGTTGAAGAAGGAGGGGCTGGGTGTGATCGGCATGAAGCTCTGCGGTGGCGGCCAGTTCGAGCACAGTCATGACGATCGCGTGAAAGCAATGAGGTTCGCTTTCCAGAACGCGGGAGTGGATTGCGCAACGATCGGCTTCAAGAACAGGCAGGAGATTGACGAGGCGATCAGCAACATGAATCTGGCCCTTGCGTGAGCCATGGCGACATCTCGGAATTCGCTGCGCTGGCGATCGCGGTAGGGACACCAGTCGCCCGGTGCCCCCCGCACGGACCCGGACGGGC
>OCTA010000315.1_pt1 | contig 45112 bp, 25 predicted proteins | sample 1538991 | NCBI WGS metagenome assembly OCTA01 (sample SAMEA3539302, study PRJEB22396) | soil metagenome | biome: tundra; feature: field; material: soil | place: USA | collected 2010-05 | depth 0.15 m
AAGTGAAGGCATCACATGGCATCCTCCAGGTCGAAGCTTGCTTGGCGCACCAGAGCAGAGATTGGGTCGAAGGCTGGCGACCTGCGGGGCGGATCCCATCTGCGTTATTGGGCTCCAGAGCGCGCAAAACCCTCCACCCTCTGCGCTCTCTGCGCCCTCTGCGGCCAATCTCTCTCTCGCTTGAATGAGCGGCATTGCGGCTAGAGAGTGCCGTCGTCGGGCAGGCCCGTGGAGTCGAAGGCCCAGTAGCGGCCGTGGTGCGAGAGGAGCGTCACCGCGGCGGCGTCTTGCTTGAAGACGAGGGCGCGGACGGCAGACTCTCCGCTCGCGTCGCGCGGGAGCTGCGCGGGCGCCTTCACGATGACGAGGGGAAAAGCGCGCGCGTACTTGCAGCGCGGGTCGTACGACGCGGCGTCGAACTCCCACCCGACGGCGGGCCACGCGGGCTGACCGCCCGGCTTGAAGCGCACCGGGACGCTCAGGTAGCGCGCGAACGCGAACGCCCATCGCCCGTGCTTGCGCGCGGCGTAGTAAGCGGCGAGGTGCGTCAGCGCGCCATTCCGGAACGCGTACGTCGACGGCTCCCAGATGACCGCGGTCGCTGCCCCGCCGGGCGGCAGGTCGTCGAGCGTCGCGGAGGCGTCGCTGGTCTCCCAGCCGAAGAGCGCGCAGTGCAGCAGGGTGTTCGCGCCCGCGAGGAGGCCGAGCCGCGGAATCCACACCCGAGCGCGCTCGGCGAGCGCTCCGGGAAAGCGAGGCGTCGCGAGCACCGCGCCGAGGACTGCCCACTGCGCGAGGCGCGGAAAGATGAGGTGCGTCCCGACGAGCACCATGGGCGTCACGAAGTACGCGACGATGAGCACCGCGAAGGGCAAGACGATCGGCGGCGGCGACCGGTCGGCATCGCCCGCGCCGGCGGGCGCGTCGAGCCGATCCGCGCCGGCGGGCGCGTCGAGCCGATCCGCGCCGGCGGTTCGCCCCCTCCACGCGAGCCACGCCGAGCCCGCCATGACGACCACGGTCACCAAGAGCACGACCTGGTCGGTCGCGTCATGGAAGAGATCCGTCGCGAAGGCGCCGAAGAAGGCGACCTTCTGCCAGAACGGCGCCGAGGCGCCCTCCATCGTGGGGTCCCGGTACATGTTCGGGTCCCAGTCGTACTGGCGGCGGTAGACCGCGACGCAGTAGGCGCACCCGACCGCGAGCGGCAGGAGCGCCAGAGCGCAGCGACGGAGCGCTCGAGCGGATCGGGCGAGCCGCGCCGGCGAAGGAGGCGTCACGCGCCACGACAGTTCGAGCCCGAGCGCACCCGCCGAGGCGCAGAGGATCAGCGTCGCGAGTACGTGCGCGAACGCGCAGAGCAAGCCGAGGGCCGCCAGCGCGCCTAGGTTGGCGAGCGAGGGCCGCACGACCGCGCGGACGACGAAGACGAGCGCCCACGCCGCGATGGTCGTCGCGAGCACGTAGTTCACGAACCCCCAGCCGAGCGAGAACGAGAACAGGATCGGGGTGAAGAGCGCCGCGTGCACCGGCGGCCTGCGGAGCGTGCGCACGAGCGCGACCACCGCCCCCGCCATGCCGGCGAGCGACGCGGCCACGACGAGGCGGCCGGCGACCTCGATCGGAACGACCTCGGAGAGCCGCGCGACGACGACGTGAAAGAGGCCGTTGTAAGTGAAGTAATTGAGCTGGTACTGCGCCTGCTCCGGCGCGTTCGGGTCGAGGAGCCGGCGCGCGACGTCGCTCAGCGCGAGGTGCTGCGGGTAGTCGACGCACGGGAGCAGCCGCGTCACGAACAGCCCGCCGATCACCAGCGCCACCCCGGCCCAGTAGAGGCGCGTCAGCGGCGGCGAATCCAGGGTCAAGTGATCGCGCCAGCGCGCCGGAAGCGGCCAGTCGGCCGGGCCGCCCGCGCCCGCGCCTCGACGCGGCGCGCCGGCGCCTCGATGCGATACCGACTCCGCGTGCCGCTCGGCCTGGGGCGCACGGGTCGTGGGGTTCACGCGCTCCCCGTGTACAGCATCGGCGCACGGCGGTCCAAACCCCTCCGAAACGCTTGCGCGCCGGCTACGCCCGCAGGATGCTGCCGTCGTCGAGCACGATCGAGGCGAGCTTCGAGCGAGCGGCGACCAAGTTCGAGCGAGGCAATTCATGAAGGGCATGACATCGACCCGTTTCATCGTGGGGAACACGGTCGTCGCGCTGGCGCTCTTGCTCGCCGCGGTCACCGGTTGCAACGCCGAGCGCAAGCAAGAGTGCGACAAGTTCATCGCCGCCATGGGCCCGATGCAGAGCGGCCCTCCGAGCGCCGACGTCGCCGACCGCGTGGCCAGCGACGTGGCCGCGATCCAGTTTCAAGACGAGCCGCTCCACGAATACGCCACCAACTACAAGGGCACGCTCGCCGTCCTCTCCAGCACCCTCAAGCTGAAAGACAGCGCCGGCCCCGACGGCCCGCCCGACGGAACGTTCGACGTCATCAAGACGAAGTCGAAAGAGGCGCACACCGACTTCGACGACATCTCGCGCTACTGCGCTCCGTAACGCGCGCGGCACGCGTGCTATAGCGTGCCCCGGGCATGCGCGTATCGACGCCGCGGATCGCAGCGCTCGCAATGGCCGTGGCCGTCACGGCGCTCGCCGCGTGGCGCGGGGCCTGCGTGCTCACCGGGCCAGACGTCGACACCGACGCGTACGCGCACCACATGATCGCGCGGGCCATCCTGGCCGACCCGCGCGACCTCGCCGTCCACTGGGTGTGGCTGCCGCTATTTCACTATCTCCAGGTGCCGCTCGTCGCGCTCGGCGGGACGATGAACGACGTGCGCTGGCTCAACGTGCTCCTCGCGGCGGCCGTCCCCGTGCTCCTCTTCGCTCACGTGCGGCGCACGGCCCGGAGCGACGGGCCCGCGATGTCCGCGGACGCCACGGCGCTCCTGGCCGCCGTGTTCGCGGCCGCGTGCCCGATCGCCATGCAGATGGGGACGACGGCGCAGTCCGAGCCGCTGTTCGCGCTCCTCGCGCTCTCGATCGCGATCGCCTACGAGCGGCGGCGGTACGTGACCGCCGCAGCGCTCCTGAGCGTGGCCGTCGTCGCCCGGTACGAAGCGTGGGCCATCTTCGCGACCGTCGGCGCCATCGTGGCCACCGAGCAGCTCGGCCACGCGCTGCGCCGCCGCCGCGGCGTCGCGGGCGAGCCGCCGCCGGCGCGCCGCTGGCTGGTCGTCGCGCTGCCGGTGCTGCCGATCCTCGCCTGGGCGGTGCTGCGCCGGCCGGTCGACGGGCGCTGGTTCGGCTTCCTGGGCGACACGCACGAGTTCGCGAGCCAGGCCGTCGCCGACAAGGCGTCGCGCGGCGTCGTCGGGTTCGCGACCGACGCCCTCTACTACCCCGCCTTCGTGGCGGTCCGCGTGCTCGGGCCCGTCGCCGTGCTCGCGCCGTTCGGCGTGGCGCGCGCCTGGCGCGAGCAGGGCGCGCGCTTCGTGCTGATCCTCGCGGCGGGCCTGGCGTTCGTGTCGCTCACGTGGGTGCAGCGATCGTCGCTCGGCCTCGATCGCCACTTCGTCGCTGTCGTCCCCCTGTACGCGACGTTCGCGGCGCAAGGGATCGCGGTCATCGCCGAGCGGCTCGCGGTCGGGCTCGAGTTCGTCGGCCGCCGCGCCGGCCGCCGCGCCCGACCGTTCGTCGCTCGCGGGATCGCGCTGGTCTTCGCGCTCGGGACGCTGGCCGGGCTCTTCGTGATGCTCGACGTGTGGATGGGCTTCTGGCGAGGCGCCATCGAGCGCGGCTGGCCCGAGCGCGTGGCCCTCGGCGCCTACCTGAGAACGGTCCCGAACGACGCGCCAATCTTCTGCGACGACGCGACGCTCGAGATCCTGAGCGGCCTCGACCGCCGGCGCTTCGATCGCCACTGGATCGACGACCCCGCCACGTGGACGGTGATCGCCGGCGCCGCCCGCGCCCACGGCGCCGCTTACGTGGCGACCTGGCGACGCAAGCTCGTCGGGCACGAGGCCGCCGGGGCGATCGTCTTTCGCGCGGCGGACGCGCGCGACGACGCGGCCGCGGCGAACGCCGGCGTCGCCGTCATGCGCGTGACGCCGGATTCCGACCGCGCCGCACGCTAGTCTGCGAGCGAGCGATGCACGGCCGACCGCCCGAGATGGCGCCCGAGACGACGCGCGAGCGTCCCGCGATGCGACGGCTCCTCGCGTTGAAGCGCCTGCTCGGAGCGACGCCGCGGCCCATCGAGTTTCAGATCCTGGGCCGCGTGCTCCTCCACGCGGCGCTCGTCGGCGCCGCCGCGGGCCTCCTCGGTTCGCTGTTCTTCGCCGGCGTCGAGGCGGTGCAGCGCATCGGGCTCGAGTCGCTCACGGGGTATGTCCCGCTCCGCGCGGCGGGCGAGGGCATCCTCGGCGAGCGCTCCAGGCCGGCGGTGTTCCGGCCGTGGCTTCTCCTGTTCTTCCCGGCCGCGGGCGCGCTGCTGGCCGGCGCGATCTCGACGTGGCTCGCCCCCGAGACCCTCGGCGGCGGAAGCGACGCGATCATCGACGCCTTCCACCAGCACCGCGGCCTGGTGCGCAAGCGCGTGTCGGTCACGAAGGCCGTCGTCTCGATCCTGACGCTCGGCTCGGGCGGCTCCGGCGGGCGGGAGGGCCCGACGATGCAGATGGGCGGCGCGATCGGCTCGCTCGTCGGCCAGGTGCTCCGCGTCACGGACCGCGAGCGGCGCATCTTGCTCGTCGCAGGGACCGCCGCGGGCATGGCGGCGGTCTTCCGGACCCCGCTCGGCGCGGCGCTCCTCGCCGTCGAGATCCTGCACCGCGACGACTTCGAGACCGACGCGCTCATCCCGGCCGTACTCGCGAGCGTCGTCAGCTACTCGACGTTCATCGCCTTCTTCGGCGAGCGCACGCTCTTCGCCCACGCGCAGACGTACCCGTTCGTCCCCGAGCATCTGCCGCTCTACGCGATCCTCGCGGTCGTCGTCTCGATCGTCGCGAGCGCGTTCCTGGCCTCGATGCGGAGCGTCCAGAAGATCACGGCCGGCCTGCGCGTGCCCGGCTGGTGCAAGCCGGGGCTGGGCGGGCTCGCGCTCGGCCTGGTCGCCACGCCGGTCATCGTCCTCATCGGACCGCGCCTCGGTCAGCCCGGTCAGGGCCTCGGCATCCTCGGGGGCGGCTACGGCGCGGCGCAGCTCGCGATCGCGGGCGCCGAGTGGTTCCCGCTCGGGTGGCGCGGCGCCGAGCTCCTCGCGCTGCTCGGGGCCGTGAAGATCGTCGCGACCTGCTTCACCGTGGGCACCGGCGGGAGCGCGGGCGACTTCGGTCCGTCGCTCGTCATCGGGGGCCTCTTCGGCGGCGCGTTCGGGCGCGCCGCGCAGCTGCTCTTGCACGATCCGCGCATCGATCCCGGCGCGTTCGCCCTCGTCGGGATGGGCACGTTCTACGGGGGCCTCGCGCACGTTCCGATCGCGTCGCTCGTCATGACGTGCGAGCTCGCCGGCAGCTACGATCTGCTCGTCCCGCTGATGTTCGCCGAGGGCATCGCGTTCGTCGCCCTCCGCAACCGGAGCCTTTACCACGCCCAGGTGGCGACGAAGCGCGAGTCGCCCGCGCACCGCGACGAGCTCATCTTCGACGTGCTCACCGGCGTGCGCGTGGGGGACGTGCTCGTGCGCGACCGGCCGTACGCGACGTTCACGATGCGCACGCCGGCCCACGAGGTCATCGAGAAAGCCGCCGCGGTGGCGTGGCAAGACGTCTTTCCGGTCGTGGGAGACGACGGCAAGGTCGTCGGGCTCGTGCTCAGCGACGTGCTCCGCATGATGGCGGCGAACCCCGACGGCAGCTCGCTCACGATCGCCCACGACCTCATGGTGCCCCCCGTGAGCGTGAACGACACCGACAGCTTGCAGCGAGCGCTCGAGGTCATTCTCGAGCATGGCCTGCGCGAGATCGTCGTCCTCGGCCCGGACGGACGCATCGTCGGCTTCCTCGACGAGGCCGAGATCACGCGGGTCTATCACTCGACGACGGCTCGCACGAAGTGAGGAGAGAGAGAGATTGGCCGCAGAGCCGCGGAGGGCGCAGAGGGAAGAAGGGGGGGGCGCACGTTGGGCGCACTAACCGTGAGAGCGGCGATGACCGTTCAAAGCGACAGTGCCCTTGCAGGGGTACTGGTCGGTTTTGAAAATGACACACCCCGAGAGAGCGCGCCGGCCCCAAGATCTGCCGCATGACGATCCTGATCAAGCCGGAGATCTGGAGAAAGACCCTGTGCACGACGGCGACGCGCCGGTCGTCCGATCTGACGCCCGAAGAGCAGGCGAATGTCGGCGGCGAGTACCTACCTGGGCCCGCGGCCTCGGCATCGTACTCCTTTACGGTCTGCGCATAGTCGACGCCGCGATCCGCGAACGCGCCCCGATGGCTTTGACGTACATACGGAGGCCGTCCGTCGAGATCTGCACGTGGTAGCGAGGCGCGCGGCGAGATCGGCGATGAACGTGTTGGTCGTCTGTGCGTTGCGCATGCCGGTGAGAAAGCAGGGGACGAGCTTCGTCGTCGCGTCGATCGCCACGTACGTCCACGTATCGCTCACGCGCCACGCGTCCTCGTCCTTCTTCACGTTGCGCTGCTCTTCTGTACGAAGGCCCAGAGATCGTCGATCTCGAGGCGCTCGCACCTCAGGTCCCGCATCGTCTCGTCCAGGAGAGCCGCGCAGCCTTCGCAGACGCGAACGAGCAGGCTCAGGATCGCGCGCGACGCTTCAACGAGGCTGGTCAGGACGCTCGCATGCGCCTGCTCACCCGTTTTGAAAACTGACCCCTTGCGTCTCGAGCGTCACCCTCAAGCGCTGCACCAAAGGTCATGCTACCACACTGTAAGCAGTGGTACGTGAAAGCGAAGCGGATGGCTATGACCAAGGAGACCGCGGTATCAACCAAGCTTAGGCCGATGCCCTTGCCGAAGGTTCACGAGGATCAGTTCGCGATCGTGTTGCGCGGGAACTTCAACCCAGCGATCTTCCAGCCCGCGTGGTTTGCGGCGAAGGGCCTAATTCGCGAGTCCGAGGCAACGGCAGCCGCCATCGAGATGGTCCACCCCGAACTCGCTCAGTTCCGCGCGGGGTGGCTTCAGGTCTCGGTCACGCGGGACCGCTTTGTAGCTACAACCGAAGACCCTGCCTGCCAAGGGCCTCTGCGAGACCTCGTGGTGGGGACGTTCGAGTTGCTCGAGCAAACGCCCACCACGGCGCTTGGTCTGAATCGCGCCATGCAAGTGGACCTCCTTGACGATGGAGCATGGCACGGTCTGGGCCATCTCATCGTCCCCAAAGAGCCTTGGGCCAACATCCTCGAGAAGCCAGGTCTGCGGGCTGTTCTGATGGAGGGGGAGCGCACGGACCGCGTTCCGGGACGACGGTTCTTCCGCGTCGAGCCTTCATTGAAGCACGCCCACACCGCGTTCGTTGAAGTGAACTGCGAATATTGGCCGGATCAAAAGGTCTCGGGCGACAACACCTCATACTTTGTCGGCCGGATCCGCACTGACTGGGATCGGGTCATGCGGGAAGCGCGCGCGGGCATCGAAGCGCTCATCGAGCGTGCGACGAAGGAAAAACCGAAATGATGGCGTCGGTGCCGCTTGAACAGCGTCTTTCTTATGGCGCGTCTGAACGGGCTGAACCTCTCGTGCCCGGTAACGTAAAGCCTTCGCCCGGCGCGGGTGAACAACGCGCATCGAAGGCCAACACTCTCTCTGTGCGCCATACCGATCACCCTAGCGTCATCGTCGGGTCCTTCGCTCCGCGCCTGCCGCTCGAGCTCACGACGGGCCCAGCGAGAGCGGTGCCGTCGACCAACGCGCAGGGGACCTCGGTAAGGGGGACGTGGTGGCCGAAAGTTGCATCGATTGGTAGCGTCGAGCCGCGCGCGGATCGTCCTGTCGACCACGTCGTGCGATTGCCTGACCCGACGTCCCTCGGTTACTGGTACGACGTGCGTCAGCAGTGGGAGGGCGTGGTTACGAGCATAGGCGGCGACGAGTTCAGCGTCGTTCTCCGAGATCTCGTCCGGGAGGACGCACTCGAGTACGAGGCAGTGCTTTCAGCGGAGGAGATCTCTGAAGATGACCTTCCTCTTCTGAAAGAAGGTGCAGTCCTCTACTGGACCATCGGCTACAAGACTCGCGCCGGTACGCGCGAGCGCGTGTCGACGATCCGATTTCGTCGCCTCCCGACTTGGTCGCGCGCAGATATCGCACGGACTCAGAAGCGAGCGCACGAGTTCGATGACCTATTCAAGTCCGAATGACATTGTTTGACGCTCCTAAGCCTGACGAGCTTGAAGTCTCGCTGTTTGGCCCCGGCGTAGGCGAATGTCTCGCGGTACATCTTGGCCTTGGCGATTGGCTTGTCGTCGACTCTTGCATCGATCCCGCGACTCGAGAGCCCGTTGTAATCGGCTACCTACATGATCTGAATGTGAATATAGCAACTCACGTCAAGCAATTGGTCGTGTCACATTGGCATGACGATCACATGAAGGGAGCTAGCCGCATTCTCGCCGCGGCAACTGGTGCCAGATTTGTCTGTTCCGCCGCTTTTCAGCGAGATGAGTTCAAGGAGTTCATTGGTGCCAGTCGCGACCTAAACATGAGAACTCGCGAATCAACGGGCGTCGAAGAATTCGCAAAAATCATGCAAATTTTGCTTTCGCGACGCGAGGCAGGTGCACGGAAAGAGACCGTAGGCCCGGAGTGGGCGCGTGCGGATTACATCTTATACCGACGTCCTGCGACAAATGATGCGCCCGCCTGCGAAGTCGTTGCATTGAGTCCGTCGTCGGCGACTCTGTCTCGCGGGCTCCATGAGATTGCCTCGTTGCTCCCGAAGCTCGGAGAGTCAAGGCGTGCCGCAGTGAGCGTGGAACCTAACGAGACGTCACTCGTGTTGTGCGTGCGGTTTGGAAATGCTCTATGCTTGCTCGGCGCGGATCTTGAGAACGGCTCTGGCTCTAACGTTGGTTGGGAGGCAGTGCTCAAGACGGTGGCGCTACCCGCGGAGCGGGTCCATGTCTTCAAAGTCCCGCACCACGGCTCCGAGAACGCCTACCACAGCGGGGTGTGGACAGGCGCGCTGTTGCCACAGGATCCGATTGCCATCGTGACGCCATTCGCGCGAGGTCGAAAGACGTTGCCTGCTCCGGAAGACTTGGCCCGTATGAAGCAGCATACAAAGCGTCTCTACTGCACTTCGCCTCGCGCGCCCCGCGCGACGCTTGGGGATCCGATGGTGGAAAGAACCATTCGAGAGGTCGCTCGTGATTTCCGACCGCGCGCCGGCCGCATGGGGCAGGTGCGCGTGAGGCTGAATGCAGCCACCGCGACGCCGACCATCGAGCTCTTTGGTGCGGCGTTCCCCGCCTAGAAATCGGATGCCGACCGTATTCGACGAGCCCTGAGCTCGCCGCCCTAATCGAAGCGGTGGTCCGAGTCGCTCCGCTCGGATGCCCCGCCAGCGAGAAGACCTTCACGGTGCCTTGCCAGACGATCTCGCCGTTGAACCGCTCGTCCACCTCTCCACCTCTCCACCTCGACGGCTTCGACGAAGCGCGTCGGCTCCGTGAAGATGCTCGACGGCCCTCTGGGGCTCTTGAATCGAGACGTCGTCGTCCATGGAGGGCACGGAAACAGCCAAGTGACGACGAGGTTAGAAGGCGGCGGACAAGAGTAGGTCCGCGGCGAACCAGGCGAAGGTCTTGGTGGTGATCGGGCGGGGCGCGCGAGCCGTCACCCGACGTAGCCTAGCCACGGGTGCGGGCGCCGTCACATGACGCGGCGCCTCGCGCGACTTCAAAACCGACCAGTGCCCATTCAAGAACGACCTGTGCCCCGCAGGCGAGGCGCTTCATCTCGGAGGGGAGGCCCTTGGGCGCCGAGGGGAAGCCCTTCGACTCGCGGTTCGAGCGACCAAACTGCATGGACCACCGCCCGTCCATCGAGGACGAGCGCGTCCCCTCTGAGGGGAGGCCTTCGACTCGCGGTTCGAGCGACCGAACTGCACGGACGAGGGAAATTCGATCCGCGCGACGTGCCGCATGACGGGCGTTGCGAAGGGCACCGTGCTGAAGCTCCTCGCCGATCTCGGCGGGGCCTGCCGCGAGTTCCACGACGCGAACGTGCGCGGCCTGAAGTGTCAGCGTGTGCAGTGCGACGAGATCTGGTCCTTCGTCGGCGCCAAAGACAAGAACGTGCTGCCCGACGAGCAGGGCAAGTACGGCATCGGCTCCGTGTGGACATGGACCGCGATCGACGCGGACACGAAGCTCATCGCCGGCTACCACGTCGGTACGCGCGATGCCGGTTGCGCCTTCGAGTTCATGAGCGACCTCGCCGCACGCATCGAGACCCGCGTGCAGCTCACGACGGACGGCCTCAAGGCGTACATCAACGCGATCGCCGACACGTTCGGCCCGTCCAACATCGACTACGCGATGCTGATCAAGCTCTTCGGCGATACGCCCGCGGGCGCGGGTCGCTACAGCCCGCCCGCGTGCATCGGCATCGAGATGCGCCCCATGATGGGCGAGCCGGACATGGCGCACGTGTCGACGTCCTATGTCGAGCGCCAGAACCTCACGATGCGCATGTCGATGCGTCGCTTCACGCGCCTCACGAACGCGTTTTCAAAGAAGTGCGCGAACCTCGAGCACGCGGTCGCGCTCCACTTTATGCACTACAACTTCTGCCGCGTGCACCAGACGCTTCGCGTGACCCCGGCGATGGCCGCGGGGCTCTCGGATCACGTGTGGGAACTCGACGAGCTCGTCGCGCTCATGCCGAAGCCGGTCGCGAAAGCGTGGGGCTCCGTGAAGCGCGTCAACGCTGCGAGCGCGTAGCGAGGCCCATTGCGCAGCGCTCGGCCGCGCTTCAGCATGTGCGCATGAAAAACTTGTCTTGGATCGCGGTTACCCTCGCCGCAATCTCCACCCCAGTCATCGTCCTCGGAGCAGGCTGCAACACCGGCCCATGCGGATCGGGCTCGCATCCGTACGGTGCCTGCCCAGGGGAGACGCTCCCCAACTCGTGCCCCGGTGAATCTGACGGCAGCCAACTGTGCCCGTGTTCGAATCCGGGCGCAATGGCCACAATAGGAGAATGCCCTGGTGTGACGTATATATGCGCCCAAGACGGTAAGTGGTCAGCAGAGAACGATGCGTCCTGCCTGGCCGTCGATGCAGCTGACGCCACGCGTCAGGAAAACTCAGACTGACCCACTACCAAGCGTCCGTCCAGCGAATCCAAGCCCTCGCCCGTCGAGCGCGAGCCCCTGCCCGCGACGGCCGGTCCACCACCGCGATCGTGACCCCGAGGCCACCAACCCCTCCCCTCTGCGCCCTCTGCGCTCTCTGCGGCCAATCTCCTCTCCGGAAAGACCGCCGCTCAGGCCAGAGCAAACAGAGACTGCCCCTCGTAGACGTGAACGCCGGGGGCCGTGGCGGAGAACGCAGCCCGGTGCATCGCGCGCGCGACCTCTTCGGCGTCGATCGCGCGATACCGCGCCAGGCCCCCTGCGAAGAGCGGGCGCGTCGCGCTCATCAGCGCCATCGCGATGCTCTCGGCGGGGCGCCGTTCGCTGCGCTCGCCGACGATGAGCGACGGGCGGAACACCTTCAGCCCGGCGGGAAAGTCGAGCGCCGCGAGGCCGGCCTCGGCTTCGCCCTTCACGCGGCTGTAAAAGACGCGGCTCGACGGGTCGGCGCCCACGGCCGTCACGATGAGAAACTGCGTGGCCCCGGCCGCGCGCGCTTCGCGCCCCATGGCCACGGGGATGTCGCAGTCGACCTTGTGAAACGCGGCCTGCGAGCCCGCTTTCTTGATGGTGGTGCCGAGACAGCAATAAACATCGTCGGCGGCCAGATGCCGCCGGGCCCCTTCCGGGTGATCGAAGTCGACGAGGACCTCGCTCACGTGCGGCGCTCCGAGCGCCCCGGTCGCGCGCCTGCCGACGAGGGTGCCGCGGGCGTACCGCGGATCCCCCGCAAGCATCTTCGCGAGGTGACTCCCCACCAGGCCGCTGTAGCCGAGCACCGCGAACGAACGCGTCGTCATGACGGTCCGACGTTCCCGAACCGGGCGGCGGCCATCTTGCGGATCTCCTTCTTTTGAATCTTGCCGAGGCTCGTCCGGGGGAGGTCCGCGACGAACTCGACGTACCGGGGGGTCTTGTACTTCGCGAGGCTCGCCCGGCAATGGGCCACGATCTCGTCGCCCGTCAGGTGCGCGCCCAGCCGCGGAACGACGTAGACGCAGACCTCTTCGCCCATGCGAACGTCGGGAACGCCGACGACGGCCGCGTCGAGCACCGCGGGGTGCCGGTAGATCACGTCCTCGACGTCCTTCGGATACACGTTCAGCCCGCCGCGAATGATGAGGTCTTTCTTGCGCTCGACGACGAACAGATACCCGTCCTCGTCGAGGTAGCCCATGTCGCCCGTGTAGAGCCAGCCGTCACGGAAGGTCTCGGCCGTGGCGGCGGGGTTCTCGAAGTACCCGGGGCTGATGTTGTCACCGCGGGCGCAGATCTCCCCGACCGTGCCGTCCGGCGCTTGGCTCCCGTCTTCGTCGACGATCTTGACCTCGACGCCGGCGAGCGGCCGCCCGGTCGAACCCGGCTTGCGCGGAAAGTCGTCGCGCTCGGAGGCCACGCTGGGGCTCGCCTCGCTGAGGCCGTAGCCCACGTACATCGTTCCCCCGAACTTGCCTTCGAACTCGCGGAGCTGGGACATCGGCATCGGCGCGGCGCCGACCAGCCATCGCTTCACGCTCGACGTGTCGTATCGGCTGGCGTTGGGGTGCATCGTCATCAAGACGAACATCGTCGGCACGCCTGCCATGTACGTGATCTTGTGCCGCTCGATGAGCGCGAGTGCCTTCTCCGGGTCGAACCAGCGCATCAAGACGCCGCACACGCCGAAGAGGTATCCGGACACGAGCGCGCTGAGGCCGAAGGTGTGCGCGAGCGGCAGCACCAGCAGCACCCTCTCCGTCCGGTCGCGGTTGCTGCTGCTGTTCCAGGCGTTGAGCGCGTTCGAGTAGAGGTTGTGATGGGTCTGCACGACGCCCTTGGGCGCGCCCGTGGTCCCGCTCGTGTAGAGAATGGTCGCGAGGTCGCCGTTTTCACGGGGCACCATCGCCGTGAGGGGGCGGCTCGAGCGAACGAGCGCGTCGTAAGACAGGCAGCCCGGCGGCACGTCGGCCTCGGCGCCGGCGACGATGACGCGCACGCCCGCGCCGGCGATAAAACCACTGTAGGGCGCGGCTCGGGCTGGTTCACCGGGTTCGCCGGGGTCGCCCAGCGACGCGATCGCTTCGAGCACCTTCGGGAGGACCTCGAGCGAAGTGATAACGGCTTTGGCGGCCGAGTTCCGCACGATGTACGCGAGCTCGCGGGCCTCGAGAACGAAGAGCACGGGAACGACCACGAGGCCCGCGCGCCAGATGGCCGGGTAGGCGACCAGCACCTCGGGCCCGTTCGGCATCATGAGCACGACCCGGTCTTCAGGGCGGCACCCGAGCTCGACCAGCGCGCCCGCGAGCCGCAAGCTCGCCTCGTGCAAATCGAGGTTGGTGAGCGTCTTTCCTTCGAAGACGAGCCGTTCGTACTCGCCGTATTGAGCGAGATTTTGCTCGGCAAGCGATGCAAGGTTCATGCGGTTCTCAGGTTACACCTGGCGCCTTCGCACACATTCGGCAAATAAACTTACGCCATGAGCCAAACGCGCCCGCGGCGCGGGCCGTGGACCAGTAAGGCCCGTGGGCCCATAAGCCCGAAGGCCCATAAGCCCGAAGGCCCATAAGCCCGAAGGCCCATAAGCCCGAAGGCCCGTAAGCCCGAAGGCCCGTGGGCCCGGTGGGCCGTGGACCCGTGTGGACCCGTGCGCCAGAGGCGGTGGCCGGACAGAGGCGGTATCGAACGCGCTTCTTTTGGCAAAAGGCCGAGCGTCCGAGATACTGTGAGAGGTCCGGGCGGAGTATTTGCCGCCGCGCGGCGCCACCCAAGCTCGCCAAGGTTTGCCATGCAACACCAACCGCCTCGGGGAAGCACGGGCCAGTCAGGGGCCGCCTTCTCGTTCGAGGCGAAAGTCGACAACGAAGAGTCCCTCGTCGACGCCATGCTCGCGTCGCTCTCGCGCGGCGCGCTCGCGCCGGACGCGTGGGAGCACTTGCACGAGGCGGCCCATCGTGACGATCGGCTAAGCGAGGTCGGGTTCGCGTTCGAGAGCGTGTCGCAGGGCAAGCGCCTGCGAACGGCGCAGCCCGCAATCGCCGCCGAGTTCCTCTACCAGGCGGGTCGCTTCTTCGGCGATGTCTTCGGCGACGAGGTGGGCGCCGTGGCCTATCTCGAGCGCTGCCTGGCGCTGGCGCCGGGTCACGCGCCCGCGTTCGCGAAGCTCGACGAGCTCCTCACGAAGCACAAGCAGCCGAAGAAGCTCGCCGAGATCTGCTCGGCCGCCGCGCAGCAACGGCCCCGCGGCGAGCAAGTCCCGCTCCTGCGACGAGCCGCCGAGCTCCTCACGGAGGCCGGCGGCCTCGAGGACGTCGACGACGCGCTGCGCGCGCGCGTCATCGAGCTCCTCCAGAGCATCCTCCGGCTCGAGCCCGGCGACGAGGACGCGCGCTCGCGGCTCGAGGCGCTCTACGTCCGCGCCAACCGGTTCCGCGACGTCGTGAGACTGAACGAGCAGGCGCTCTCCGCCGAGCCGCCGCCGAGCGACGAGGGACGCCGTAACCTGCTCGGGCGGATCGTCGAGCTCTACGCCGATCGACTCCAGGAGCCGGAGCGCGCGCTCCCGCACGTCGAGCAGCTGCTCGCCCTCGATCCCGCGCACGAGGGCGCGCGAAAAGTGGCGCAGAAGCTCGTGGTCATCAAGGGCCTCGCGGGGCGCGCCGCGGCCGCCCTGGCCACTGCCTGCGAGGCGTACGGCACCCCCGAAGACGTGGTCCGCTACCTGACCCTCGAGCTCGACGGGACGCGCGGCCCCAAGCGCGCCATGCTGTTCGCGCGCCTCGGGCGGCTCAAGAGCGAGCGCCTCGGCGACGACGCCGGAGCGTTCGACGCGTTCGAGCAGGCGCTCGCGATCGACGCGACCGACGACGACCTCCGCGCGCGCTACAGCGCGCTCGCCACCAAGCTCGCGCGCTACGCCGACGCGGCGAAGACGCTCGCGCGCGTGCTCGCCACGGTCCGGGACCCGGCGGTCAAGGCGAAGACGAGCGCCCAGCTCGGCGAGATGCTCCTCCGCGGCGGCGAGGTGAAGCGCGCGAAGGCGACGCTCGCCGGCGTGCTCGCGTCGACCGACGCGCAGCCCGACGCCGTGCTCCTCGCGGCGAACGCGCTCCGCGAGATCCAGGAGCGCGACAAGGACGCGCGGAGTCTGTGCGACGTCCTCGAGCGCATCGTCGGCGTCGAGCCCGACGACGAGCGACGCGCCCGCGTCGACGAAGAGCTGGCGGAGCTGGCGACGAAGCTCAAAGAGATACCCCGGGCCATCGCGGCCTACGAGCGGCTCCTCTCGACCCCGGCCCGCGGGCGGGCGCTCGAAGCGCTCGCGCCGCTCTACGAGGCCAGCGGCGATCCCGAGAAGCACGCCCGGTTGCTGGAAGAGCGCGCCCTCGACACGGTCGACGTGCCGAAGGCGCGAGCCCTCTTGCTGCGCGCGGCCGAGGTCCGTGCGCGTGAGACCAAGGACTCGGCGGCCGCGGTCGCCACCTGCCGCGTGCTCGTCGATCGGTTCGGTCCGGCGCGCGACGTCCTCGCCCTCGTGCTCCCCCTGCTCGAGGGGCAGCGCCGGTGGGCCGACCTCGCCGAGGCGCTCGCGCAAGACGCGGCGCTGGCGTCGGGACGCGAGCAGGCCGAGGTGCTCGCGCGCCTCGGCACGGTGCGGATGGTGCGCCTGCGCGACGTGCCCGCCGCGCTCGACGCGTTCCAGGAGGCGCTCGCGTTAGACACTCAGGAGAGGACGTCGCGCGCGACGCTCGAGAAGCTGGCGGTCCTCGGCGACCATCGCCTCGCGGCAGGCCGCGTGCTCGAGCCCGTGTACCGCCGCGAAGGCGCGTCCGGGCCGCTCTCGAAGCTCCTCGAGCTCCGGGGCTCGCTCGCCGACGACGTCGACGAGCGCCTCGCCTCGCTCCGCGAAGCGACGGCCCTGGCCGCGGCCGGCGGGGGCGCCGAAGCGAATCGGGCGCTCGAGCTCATCGGTCGCGCTCTGGTCGAGGCCGTGGCCGGGGGGCGGCCGATTCGCGAATGGCTCGAGGTGCTCGACGGGTTCGCGGGGGCCGGCACCGATCCCAGGCGGCGCGCGACCATCCTCGGAGAGGCCGTCGGCGAGCACGAGGTCACCACGCCGGACCTGAGCGCGCTGGTGAGGCGCGCGGCCGAGGCGCACGCGGCCAGCGGCGACGGCCCGGCAGCGATCGCCCTCTACCGCCGCGCCCTCGCGTTCGAGCCGCACTCGAGCGACCTCCTCGCGCGGATCGACGACCTCCTGCGCGACCAGGGCAACCCTCGCGAGCGCGTGGCGCTCTATCGCGCCGTCCTCGCGCGCGGCGACACCGAGAAGAAGCGAGAGCTCGTGCACCGGATCGGCGCGATCGAGTGGCACGATCTGGGCGACGCCTTCGCCGCGATCGACACCTACCGCGCCGCGCTGGCCGACGACGCCGACGACGCCGACGCCTTCGGCGCCCTCGCCGAGCTCTACGCGCACGTCGAGCGCTGGCCCGACCTGTGCGCGCTCCTCGAAGATCGCCTCGCCCGCGTCGAGGGCGACGCGGCGCGCGCGCTTCGCGCCCGGCTGGCCGAAGTGGCGGCGGCCCACGGCGACGACGAGCGCGCGCGGACGCAGTGCGCGCGCCTCCTCGAAGATCCGGGCCTCGCGCCGGAGCACGTCGACGCGGTCGATGCGGCCGCGGGCCATCTCGGCGACGCCGACCTCGCGCGCGCCGTGCTCCGGCGGCGCGCGGAGATGACGCAGGACCCCCACGCGCAGATCGGGTGGCTCGACAAGCTCGGCGAGCTCGACGAGACGCGCCTCGGCGACTTCGAATCGGCCGCGGCGGCGTGGAAGCGCGCGGGCGGCCTCGCCGAGACCGCGGAAGACGAGGACCTGGCGCGTCGCCTCTACCGGCGTGCTCGCCGCGCGGCCCCCGCGGATCGCGAAGTGACCGAGCGGCTGATCGCGCTCTGCGAGCGCGCCGAGCTCTGGCCCGAGCTCCCCGATCTTTACGCGGGCCTCGCCGACGCCGCGGTCGAGACCCCCGGCGGTGCCGTGCCCAACGAGGCCGAGCGCGTCGACCTCGCGATGCGAACCGCGCGCGTGCTCGCCGAGCGCCTGGGCGACGCCCGGGGCGCGGCAGAGAGCGCGGCCCGCGCCCTCGAGCTCGCGCCGGAGCGTCCCGACGTCCTCGCGATCTTCGAGAAGCTGAGCGTCGCCGACGGCGCGTTCGAGCTGATCGAACGCACGATCGAGGGCATCGTCGGTCGGGTGGAGCCGAGCCGGCGCGACCTCGCCGCCGCGGCGTCGGGCCTGCCGAGGGCCGTGGAGCCCGGCGCCCACGCCCAGCTCCTCTTGACGCGTGCGCGCGCGCTCGCGGCCGACCCAAGCCGCGCCGACGAGACGGCGCGCGCCTACCGCGCGATCCTCGACGAGCCGCGCTTCGACCGCGCGCACTACGCGAGCGCGGTCGCGGGGCTCGAAGCGGTCATCGCGCGAGAGGCCACACGCGAGGCCACAGGAGCCGGCGAGCCTCCGCGCCGCCTCGCCGACCTGCGCTGGCTGCTCGAGTGGCGCGCGGAGCACGCGCCCGAAGAAGAGCGCGTCGCCCGGCTCTCCGAGTGGGCGCGCGCCGAAGAGACGACATTCGCCGATCCGGCGAGGGCGCTGGCGCTCCACAAGCGCGTCCTCAACTGCGATCCCGAGTCGGACGCGAGCGACCAGGCGCTGGCCTCGATCGCGCGGCTCGCGCTCGCCACCGCCGACACCGAAGGCGCGCTCTCGGCGCTCCGGACGCGGCGCGACCGGGCCGAGGGGCCCCCGCGTCTGGCGATCGAGCTCGAGATCGCGCAAGTGCTCCTGGCGCGGACGACGCGCTGGAGCGAGGCCCTCGCGGCGCTCGGCGCCGTGCTCGCCGACGCGCCCGGCGAACCCGCGGCCCGCGCGCTGGCGACGCAGCTGCTCGCCCACCGGGCGACGCGCGTCGAGACGATCGCGATGCTCGAGAAGGCGTGCGACGCAGCCGATGAGGCCGAGACCCGGACCGAGATCTTGACGCGCCTCATCGACGCGCCTGCCGACGCCGACGACACGGACTCGCGACGCCGGTGGTTCGAGCGCCTCAGCGACTTGCAGCGCGAGCGCGGGAGCGACGAAGAGGCGCTCGCGACCGCCGCGCGTGCCGCCCGCGAGCTGCCCCAGATCGACGCCCTATGGGACCGCGCCGAGAAGCTGGCGCGCGCCCTCTCGCGCCCCGACGACGTGGCGGCGCTGTACGAAGAGGTCCTCGCCCGCGCCCTCCCGCAGGAGCAGGCGGTCGCGCTCGGCGAGCGCGCCGTTCAGTTCTACGAGGAGTGGTTCGACGACTCCGCGCGGGTCGTCACCATTCTCGAGCGGGTGCTCGAGCTCGACCCGACCGCCGACTGGGCGTTCGATCGCCTGAAGCTGGTGCTCGACGCGGCGGAGCGGTGGGACGACCTCTTCGTTCTCTACGATCGCGCGCTGGCCTCGGCGACGGGCAAGAAGCGCGCGACCTTGCTCGAAGACGCGGCGCAGACCGCGAAGGACTTCGCCGATCGGCCCGACCGCGCCATCCGGTACCTGGAGCAACTGCAGGAGCTGAAGCCGGGGGACACCAAGCTCGCCAGCGCGCTCGAGCGCCTCTACGAGCGGCAAGGCAAGCACCGCGAGCTCGTCACGCTGCTGACCGCGCGGCTGCCGGCGCTCCGGCCCGACGAGGCCCGTCGAACCCGCGCCCGCGTCGCCGCGCTCTGGCTCGACGAGCTCGGCGAACCAACGGCGGCGCTCGAGATCATCGAGCCGCTGCTCGATCCGCAGGCCCGCGCGGAGGGCGCGGTGTCGTCCGAGGTCTGGTCGCTCCTCGAGCGAGTCCTGGCGGCCACGCCGCAACCGCCGGAGTCGCGTCGCTCCTCGCTCCCGCCGCGCGCCGACTCGGCGCCGCGACTCCCGCGAGCGCGCGTGTCCGCGCCGCCGCCGCCGGCTTCGCCCGATAGCGCGCGGCAACGAGCGGCCGCCTGGCTGAGGGACCACTACGCCGAGACGGGCCGCGACGCCGACCTTGCGCGGATGCTCCTCATCGAGCTCGAGGCCGTCGCGGCGGGGAGCGAGCGCGTCCAGCGACACCTTCGCGTCGCCGATCTCTACGAGAAGCTCGGCGACCTGCCGAGCGCGCTCGAGCAGACGGGCCTCGCCGTCGTCTATGCCCCGAGCGACGACGCGCGCCGCGCCAAGCTCGAAGAGCTCGCCGAGCGCACGGGCCGCCTCGATCGCTTCGCCGAGCTGCTCTCGTCCGCGGCCGAATCGGCCAGCGAGACGTCGCTCCGGATCTCGCTCCTCATGCAGGCGGCGGGCGTTCGCGCCGACCGCATCGGCGACGCCGCGGGCGGCATCTCGCTCCTGTCGTCGATCCTGACCGGCGAGGGCTTTCCCGACGGCGCCGTCCTCGCCGCGGCGCGCAAGCTCGAACCGCTCCTCGAGGCCACGGGCCGCGTCGAAGAGCGGCTCGACGTGGTCGAGCGGATCGCGCAGGTCGAGAGCGACGACGGCGCCCGCCGCGCCGCGCTCGGGAGAGCCGCGCGGCTCGCCACGGAGCTCGGCCAGCACCGGCGTGGGATCGCGCTCTGGGAGCGGCGCGTGGCGGCCGACGGGCGCGACGCCGAAGCCCTCGACGGCCTCGTCGATCTGCTGGATCGCGTGGCCGACAGCGAGCGCCTCACGCAGGTGCTCGACCTCAGGGCCAGCGCCTCGACGAGCGCCGAGAGCCGTCGGGCCGACCGCGTGCGCGTCGCCAAGCTGCTGGGCGACGTCATCCGCCGCCCCGAAGACGCCATCGAGTCGTGGCGCGGCGTCGAGCGCGACTTCGGCGAGGCCGACGACGCGGCCCTCGCGCTCTCGTCGCTCCTCCGGCAGACGGCGCGCTGGCCCGAGCTCGCGGCGATGCTCGAGCGACGCGTCGAGAGCACCGAAGAGGCCTCCGCCCGCGCGGAGTTGCTGCGCCAGCTCGGCGACGTCCATCGCGGTCAGCTCGGGGCGCACGAGCTCTCGGTTGCGACCTACGCGCGCGCCCTCGAGGTCGATCCGCGAAACGCGGGCGCGCGCGCCGGGCTTCATGCGCTCGCAAACGAAGGGACGCACCGCGCAGCCGCCGTGGGCGTGCTCCTCGGCGCCCTGCGCGCGTGCGACGACTGGCAAGCGCTCCTCGAGCTCACGTCGCACCGCCTGATGGCGGCGACCGCAGACGGCTCGAAGCTCGCGGTGCTCCTCGAGGCGGCGGAGATCTCCGAGCGTCGCGCCGACGACAGCGGCCTCGCGTTCGAAGCGATGCGCCGGGCGTTCGCGCTCGCCCCGGGAGACCCGCGCGTCCAGACCGAGCTCGAACGCCTCGCCGGCGCGGCGAACGCCTGGTCGGGCCTCGTCGACGCCTACCGCGACGCGATCGAAGGAGCGGCTCGCGACGACGCGCGCCTCGTCCTGGCGCTGTGGCACAAGATCGGTATCGCGCTCGAGACACAGCACGACGAGCTGCGCGGCGCGCTGGCTGCTTATCTTCGCGTCCTCTCGGGCGCGCCCGCGGTCGACGTCGGGTGCGCCGCCGTGCGCGTCGCGGGCAAGCTCGGCGAGTGGGACGTCGCGGCGCGCGCCCTGGTCGATCTGGCGCGAGCGGTCGGCTCCGCGCCCGTCGACGCCCTCGAGGTGTTCGAGCGCGCGGCGGTGGCGGCGGGCGCGTGGGACGAGGCGACACGGGCCCTCGCGGACACCGTCGCGACGAGCGACCTCCGCGGCCCGGCCGCCCGCGACCTGCACGCGCGCGCCGCCGAGCTGCATCGGGATCGTCGAGGCGACGCCGCGGCGGCCGAGATCGCGTTCCAGCGCGCGCTGGAGCACGATCCGTCGAACGCGGCGCTCCTCGCCTCGCTCGCCGAGCTCCAGCGGCAGACCGGCGGGAGGCCGCTGGTGACCACGCTCCTCCGCCTCTCGCGCTCCACCGAGGGCGACCTCGCGCTCTTGCAAGAGGCGTCCGACGTCGCCAGCGAGTCGGTCGGCGATCGCCCGCTGGCGCGCTCCATCGCGCACGAGCTCCTCGAACTGACGCGCGTCCGCTGGGCGGCCGTGGCGCGCGCCGACGCGGCCGAGGGGACCCACGCGACCGACGAGCGCGGATTTTCGAGCTTCGCCCGCTGGGCGATCGAACGCCTCGTGCGCCTGCACGAAGAAGACAACGACCCGAAGGCCGTGCTCGAGGTGCTCGTGACGGGCAACGCGCTCCCCTTCGAGCTCGCCGTCCAGCGCGATCTCCGGCGGCGCGCCGCGCGCATCGCGCTCGATCCGCTCGGCGATGACGAGCGCGCCATCGCCCTCTACGGCGCCCTCTTCGACGACGACCCGTACGACGTCGAGGCCATCGACCGACTCGCCGCGACCTACGGCAAGCTCGGTCGCGTGCGCGATCTGCTCGAGCTGCGGCAGCGGCAGATCGCGTCCACCGGCGACGCGGCGCACCGCCTCGAGCTCCGCCTCGAAGCGTCCCGGCTCCTGGTCGAGCTCGGCGACGGGTCGCGCGCCGTCGAGACGCTCCACGCGAACCTTCGCGAAGCCGGCGCCGAGAGGCACGAGACGACCGTCGAAGCGCTCGCGGCGCTCCTCGACGAGCAAGCGAAGAGCTCCGACCTGCGCGACCTGCTCGCCAATCAGGCCGAGCGGGCGGAAGCCGCGGGGAATGCCCATCGCGGCGCGGAGCTCTGGTCGCGCGCCGCCACCCTCGCGGGCGATCGCCTCGGCGACGACGATGCGTCCGCGATCTATCACGCGCGTGTCGTCGCCCTCGAGCCGAGGCCCGCCTCGCTCGACGCGCTCGCCCGCTTCGCCGACGTCCGGCGAGAGTACGCGGCCGCGGCGGGCTGGCTCGAGCAGCTCGTCGCCGTCGTCGACCCCGGCCAGCGCACGAGCGCGATCTTGAGGCTCGGCGAGGCGCTCGTCTCGGCGGGTCAGCCGGAGCGTGCCGCGGAGCGCCTCGACGAGTCGCTCCGCCTCGATCCGGAAGCGTCTGCCGTTCGCGAGCGCCTCGCGACGCTCTACCGCGAGCAGCGCGCCTGGGCGAAGCTCGCCGGCCTCGTGGCCGGGGCCGCCGCGCATGCGCCGGACAAGGCGACGCGCAGGGCGCGCTTGCTCGAGGCGGCCGAGCTCTACGGCCAACAGTGCGGTCAGCCCGAGGCGGCGATCCCGCTGCTCGAGCAGGCGAGCGACCTGGCGCCCGAAGACCAGGCGGTCCGGCTCGACCTCGCCGACGCGCTCGCCCGCGCGCGCCGCTTCGACGAAGCGGGCGCCATCCTGCAGGCGATGATCGACGCCTTCGGCGGGCGGCGGCCGAAGGAGCGCGCGCCGGTTCACTACCAGATTGCCCGGCTCCAGCTCTCGATGGGCAACCGCGCTCGCGCGCTCGTCGAGCTCGACACGGCGACGCGCGTCGACGCGCAGAATCCGGCGATCCTCCGCGCGCTCGCCGAGCTCGCCCGCGACGATGGCCAGCTCGATCGCGCCGAAAAGAGCTACCGCGCCCTGCTCGTGGTTCTGCGACGGCGCGAAGACGACGCCGATCACGACGCGGGCGCCATCGCGCGGAGCGAAGTGCTCCTCGAGCTCAGCGCCATCGCCGAGCGTCGGGGCGAAGGCGATCGCGCGAAGGAGATCCTCGAGAGCGCGATCGAGGCGGGCGCGCAGAGCGACTTCGAGCAGGAGCGGCTGGAGGGCGTCCTTCGCGCGCGCGGCGACGACGATACGCTCGTCCGTGTCCTCGAGTCGAAGCTGGCGCGCCTGGCGGACTCCGCGGCGGCCGCGAGGGCGCTGGCCGAGCTGGCCGACGTGCTCTCCGAGCGGCTCGGCCGGCCCGAGCACGCGCTCTCGATCCGCCTCCGCGCCGTGGCCATGGACCCGCGCTCGAGCGCGCTCCACGACGCCGCGCTGGCGCTCGCCCGAACCGTCGGCGAGGTGCGTCGCTACGTCGACGAGGCCGGCGCGCTCGTCGGACCGGCCATCGCCGGCGGAGACGAACCGCTGGCGTGCACCCTCCTCGCCCGGCTCGGGGCGATCGCGGAGACGGACCTCGACGACGATCGGCGCGCCGCCGCCCTCTACGAGCGCGCCGTCGAGCTCGGCCAGCGCTCGCCCGAACTCCTGCGCGCGCTCGACGGCGTCTATGGGCGCCTCGGCGACGTCGACAAGCAGGCGCGCGTCCTGTCGCTCTACGTCGAGGCGCAGACGCTCGAGGGCGGCCCTCGAGCTGCCTCCGACGCCATCTACCGCCTGGCGACGCTGCGCCTGTCGTCGCGCGCGACGCTCGCTCAGGGCGGCGATCTGATCGAGAGCGCGCTCGACCTCGACCCGCAATACGACCGCGCCGCCGACACCTTGCGGCGCGCGCTCGCGATCGATCCCACACATCGCCGGCTCATCGCGCTCTACGAGCGGGTCGGGCGCGAGCCCGGCCACGAGCGCGCTCTGGTCGACGCCCTCCGCTTACGGGCGCTCTTGCCGGGCGGCGACGTGGGGACCGTGCGCGAGGCGGTCGACGTGGCCACCCGACTCGGGGACGCGACCCTGGCCGAGTCGCTCCTCGAGACGTTCGCGACGACCGACGACGCGAACGCCTCGGATCTCTCGTGGGCCCTCGGCGCGCTCGCCGCCTTCCGCGAGGGCGCTGGAGACTTCGCGCGCGCCGTGGAGCTGAAGCGCCGCGCGGCCCGGATCGCGGAGCCCGACGTGGGACGGAGGCTCGAGTTCGAGGCCGCGCGCCTCGCTGCCGAGAAGCTGAACGACCTCGCGGCGGCCGCCGAGATCTACGAGGCCCTGCGTGAGACCGACCCCGCCGACCGCGAAGCGTGGGAGCCGCTCGCCGAGGTCTACCGGCGGCTCGGCGACCTCCGGAAGCTCGGCGAGCTGCTGGCGTCCGTGGTCGACTACGTCGAAGACCTCGCCGAGCGGGGCCGGCTGCGCCTCGAGCGCGTGCGCACGATGATCGAAGGCCTCGGTCTCGACGACGCGCACGCCGCCCCGCTCCTTCGCGAGATCGTCGACGACGATCCCAGCCAGCTCGAGGCCGCGCTGATGCTCGCGGGCGTCCTCGAGCGCGCCGGCGAGAACGACGAGCTCGCGGCGTTGCTCTCGCGGCAGATCGAGTCGGCCAAGGATCGCAGCGACGCCGCCTCGATCGCCTCGCTGGCCCACCGGCTCGGCCACCTGCTCGAGCAGCGCGACCGCGCCGAAGCGCGCAACACGTATTACACGGGGCTCGACTGGGCTCCCGCGAACCGGGACCTCCTCGACGCTCTCCTCCGCCTCCTCGACGGCGACGACGACGCGGCGGAGCGGGCCGACGTGATGGAGCGACGCCTCGTCGTCGCGCAAGGGCCCGGGGCCGAGGCGATGGCGCTCGATCTCGCGCGCGTCCGCGGCGATCTCGGAGACGAGAGCGCTGCGCAGCGCGCCCTGGAGCTCGGGTACGGCGCGTACCCCGCGAGCGACGCCCTGCGCGAGCGCCTCGAGGCGGGCTACCGGACCCGCGGCGAGTGGGCCAAGCTCGCCAAGCTCTGCGTCCTCGATGCCGGCGCGCGCACCGATCCCGAGGAGCGCGTCGCGCGGCTCCGCGAGGCGGCGACGCTCTGGCGGACGCAAGTCCTCGATCCGCAGGCAGCCGCAGCGGCGCTTCGCCTCGCCCGCGACGCCAAGCCAGACGACTCGGCGCTCCTCGGCGAGCACGTCGAGGCGCTGATCGACGCGAACGACGGCGTGGGCGCGACCGCCGAGCTGGGCCTCGCCCTCGATCGCCTGCCGCCGGATGACGCCGCCCGCCCCGGGCTCCTCGGGACCCGCGCGAGCATTCGCGGGGCGACGGGCGACGGCGCGGGCGCGCTGGAGGACCTGGAGGCGGCCTTCGCGCTGGAGCCGGGGCCGTACGCGACGCCCCTCAGCGAGCGCCTCGAGCTGGCCGTGGAGGCGGCGGCCAGCGACGGCGCCGCCGTGCGCGCGCTTCGCCTCCGGCAGGCGGCGGTCCTCCCGATCGCCGGAGACCCCGATCGGGCGCGGGCGATCCTGGCCGACCTCGTCAAGCAAGACCCGAAGGACCGCGAGGCCCTCGAGACCCTGGCCGATCTCGAGGTCGCCTTCGAGCGGTGGGACGCCGCGAGCGCGACGCTCCGGCGCCTCGTCGGCATCGAAGAGGGCGAGGCGGCCGTGCATGCCGCGTTGCGGCTCGCCGACGCGAGCGAGCGCGCGGGCCGTCCCGGAGACGCACGAGGCGCCCTCGAACGAGCGCGGGTCGTCTCCCCGCAAGACCGCTCGGTGGCCGAGCGCCTCGAGCGCGTCTACGAGCTGACCGGCGCCTGGCGAGAGCTCGCGGAGCTCGCGCTCCAGGACGCCCACGCCAGCGGCGACGTCGCCGAGCGGTTCACGCGGCTGCTGCGCGCTGGAGCGCTCCTGCTGCTGCAGGCCAGCGAGCCCCAGGCCGCGATGGCCGCGCTCCACGAGGCGCGCGCGCTGCGACCGGCCGACCCCGAGTGCGCCGCGCTGCTCGCCGACGCGTTCATCTTCACCGGCCGACCGCAGGAGGCGCTCGCGGTAATCGAACAGATCATCGGTCCGAGCAAGGGCCGCCGCGCCCGCGAGTTCGCCCCGCTGCACTGGCGCCTCGGGCTCGTCGCGCGCGCCACCGGCGACGCCAACGGAGAGCTACGGGCGCTCGTGCAGGCGCTCGAGTGCGACGCCCAGAGCGGACAGGTGTGCTCCGACGTCGCGATCCGCGCGATGGAAGTCGGGCAGTTCGACCTCGCGAACCGCGCGCTCCGCGCCGTGACGCTCCTCAAGACGCCGGGACCGATGAGCAAGGCGCTCGCGTACCAGTACATGGGCGAGATCGCCCGCGTTCAAGGAGACTCGAAGCGAGCGCTGACCCTCGTGAAGAGGGCGCTGGTCGAAGATCCCTCGCTCGAGGGGGCGAAGGCGCTGGTGCAGACTATCGAGCGCGGCGACTGAACCGCCGCGAGCGTCCGTCACCTCTGGCGAGTCCGCCCGCAATTCAAAATAGTCGCTGCGCCACCTTCTGGGGGCCGATCGTATCGTTACGTGAGCCAGGCGGGTCGAGGCTCGTGACTTTCGTCGAGAGTCGCTTCATTCCCAAGAGGTCCACGATGCGCACGTTCTCGTTCAGCCGCCGAAACTGGATTCTTCTTCCTTGGGCAGGAATGCTCGCGGCTTGCTCGAGCGCTTCATCGAGCCCGTTCGACTTTCCGTCGGCCTCGGACGCCAGCGCGAGCGCTGACGACGGCGGTTCGAACGACCCGCCAGCGAGCGCGGACGCGAGCGACGGGAGCAACAGGGGCGATGGGGCCCAGAGCCCGGGGACGAACCCGGGCCCGACCGCCAAGCCGGACGCCGGCGCCACGGGCAGCCTCAAGCCGGACAGCGGTACGTCGCGGCCCGACGCGTCGACCGCGGCCGACGGCGGGTGCACGCCCGACCTGGCGTGCGTGCTCTCGCCTCCGCCCACGACCGGAGACATTCGTCAGGACTGCGTCGACCGCGTGAATCAGTTTCGCACGCAGTGCGCCTGCATGAAGCCGCTCGCGCGGTGGACGGCCGGCGAAGCGTGCGCCGACATGATGGCGCAGTACGACGCGATGATGGGCGTCGCCCACGCCGGAGCCAACGCCAACAGCGGCCAGGGCATCTGCCCCTGGGGCGACGGCCAGGACGAGTGCCCCGGCTATCCGAGCGACTCGAAAGTCATCAGCACGTGTCTCCAGCAAATGTGGAGCGAGGGGCCGCCGCCGGCGGGAACCAGCATCCAGCAGTGTGAATCGCCCGCCATGATCAACACCTGCTACGAGGCCCACGGGCACTTCATCAACATGACGAACCCCGCCGCGAACAAGATCGCGTGCGGCTTCTACACCACGTCCAAGGGCGCCGTCTGGGCGACGCAAAACCTCTCTCCCTGAGGAGATTGGCCGCAGAGGCGCAGAGAAGAACCGGGTTCGAGAAGCGCGCTCGGCGCCCTCTGCGCCTCTGCGGCTAACTCTCTCGCCTCAGCCCGCGCGAGCCATGGGAGCGCGGCTCAGCCAGGCGTCGGCGCCGGCGGCGACGCGGCGCCCGTCGGCGATGGCCCACACGACGAGCGACTGACCTCGCGAGACGTCGCCCGCCGCGAACACCCCGGGCACGTTGGTCGCGCCGGTCTCGTCGGACCGGATGTTGCCCCGCACGTCGAGCGTGAGTCCGAGCTGCTCGATGACGCCGCCGCGCTCGGGCCCGACGAACCCCATCGCGAGCAGCACGAGCCCCGCGGGGAGCGAGAACTCGGTGCCGTCGACGGGCTTGATCTTCCCGGCCTCGAACGCGATCCGGTGCGTCTCGAGGGCGACGACGTTCCCGCCCTCGCCGCGGAAGTGGCGCGTCGACACCGCCCAGTCGCGGGCGGCGCCTTCTTCTTGCGAGCTCGACGTACGGAGGACCAGCGGCCACTCGGGCCACGGATTCGTCGGCATCCGGACGAGCGCGGGCTTGGGCATCAGCTCGAGCTGCGTGACGCTGAGCGCGCCTTGCCGGAACGACGTGCCCACGCAGTCGGAGCCGGTGTCGCCGCCGCCGATGACGACGACGTGCTTGCCCGTCGCGAGGAGCGGCTGCGACGGCGGATCGTCGCCGGCGATGCGGCGGTTCTGCTGGACGAGGAACTCCATCGCGAAGTGCACCCCGCGGAGCTGCCGCCCCGGGATCGGCAGGTCGCGCGGTGCGCGAGCGCCCATCGCGAGGACCACGGCGTCAAAATCGTGGAGCAGCTGCTCGCCGCGAAGCTCGGTGCCGACGGCGACGCCGGCGCGGAAGGTGACGCCCTCGGTGCGCATCTGCTCGACGCGCGCGTCGATGATTCCCTTCTCCATCTTGAAGTCGGGGATCCCGTAGCGAAGGAGGCCTCCGATGCGATCGTCGCGCTCGAACAGCGTGACGTCGTGCCCGGCGCGCGCGAGCTGCTGGGCGGCCGCGAGCCCCGCCGGGCCCGAGCCCACGACGGCCACTCGCTTGCCGGTCTTGACGCTCGCCGGCCTGGCGACGAGCGGTAGCCCGGCGCTGAACTCTTCGTCGGCGATCGTGCGCTCGATCGTCTTGATGGTCACGGGCTCGTCGCGAATGTTGAGGACGCACGACGCCTCGCAGGGCGCCGGACAGATGCGACCGGTGACCTCGGGGAAGTTGTTCGTCTCGGCGAGCCGCTTGCCCGCCTCGGCGAGCTTCCCGCGGTAAACGAGGTCGTTCCACTCCGGGATGAGGTTCCCGAGGGGGCACCCCTGATGGCAAAACGGTATCCCGCAATCCATGCAGCGCGACGCCTGCTCGCGCACCTTCTCGGGCCGCGCGTGCTCGGTCGTCTCGTGCCAGTCGAGCACCCGCTCGTCGACCGGCCGGTCGTATTCCTTGACGCGCTCGACCTTCAGGAACCCCTTGGGATCACCCATGACTTGCTGCCGCCTTTGTCGCGGGTTGCGCAGCACGCTGCTGGAGCGCGCGCCGCCACTCGTGCGGCATCACCTTGATGAACCGCCGCTTCAGTGACCCGGCGAGCATGGCCTTGCCGTGCGCGCTGCGCGTGTGCTCCACGTGCTCCATGATGAGGCCCCGTACGATGTCTTCGTCTTCGGCCGCGAGCGGCTCGAGGTCGACCGTGGCCTGGCTGCACCGCGCGGCGAGGGAACGATCGTCGTCGGCCACGTATGCGACCCCGCCGCTCATGCCGGCGGCGAAGTTGCGACCGGTCGGCCCGAGGACCACGACCGTACCGCCTGTCATGTACTCGCAGCCGTGGTCGCCCACGCCCTCGACCACGGCGATCGCGCCGCTGTTGCGCACGCCGAACCGCTCGCCGCCGCGGCCCGCGAAGAACGCCTTGCCGCTCGTCGCCCCGTAGAGGCACGTGTTGCCGACGATGACGTTCTCGTGCGCCTTGAAGGTCGAGCGCGCCGGCGGCTTGACCACGAGGACCCCGCCCGACAGCCCCTTGCCGACGTAGTCGTTGGCGTCGCCCTCGAGCACGAGGAGCATCCCGCGAGTCGCGAAGGCGCCGAAGCTCTGGCCCGCGGTGCCCGTGCACTCGACGACGATCGTGCCGTCGCGGAGGCCGTCGGCGCCGTGCTTTCGCGCGACCTCGCCCGCGAGCCGAGCGCCGAAGGCGCGGTCGGCGTTCGTGAGCTTGATCTGGATCTGGCTCGGCTCGCCGTACTTGATGCTGAGGTGGGCGCCTTCGAGCAGCTTCTCGTCGGTCGACGAGGTGCCCGTCAGATCGATGGGGGGCGGCGTCATCGACGTCTGCTCGTCGTCCAGCACGACCGGCCCGGCGGCGGCCGGCATGAGCACGCGGGAGAAGTCGAGGAGCCTGGCCTTCGGATGCTCGAGCGGACGCGCGACCACGCACTCGGCCTTGCCGACCATGTCGTCGAGCTTCCGGAAGCCGAGGCGCGCCATGAGGGCGCGGAGCTCTTCGGCCACGAAGAAGAAGAAGTTCACCACGTTCTCGGGCGTGCCGACGAAGCGCTGCCTCAACACCGGGTCCTGCGTGGCGATGCCCACGGGGCACGTGTTGAGGTGGCACTTGCGCATCATGATGCAGCCGCTCGCCACGAGCGGCGCCGTGGCGAACCCGAACTCGTCGGCCCCGAGGAGCGCGGCGAAGGCCACGTCGCGCCCGGTCTTGAGCTGACCGTCGGCCTGGAGCCGGACGCGCGAACGGAGGTCGTTCAAGACGAGGACCTGGTGGGTCTCGGCGAGACCGAGCTCCCACGGCGTGCCCGCGTGCTGGATCGACGACAGCGGCGACGCGCCCGTTCCCCCGTCGTGCCCCGCGATGGTGATCGCGTCGGCGTGCGCCTTGGCCACGCCCGCGGCGATCGTCCCCACGCCGGTCTCGCTCACGAGCTTGACGCTGACGCGGCCCTTCGAGTTGACGCTCTTGAGATCGTAGATCAGCTGCGCGAGGTCTTCGATCGAGTAGATGTCGTGGTGCGGCGGCGGCGAGATGAGCGTGACGCCCGGCACCGAGTGGCGCACCCGGGCAATCATCTCGTCGACCTTGTGGCCGGGGAGCTGGCCGCCCTCGCCCGGCTTCGCCCCTTGCGCGACCTTGATCTGCATCTCGTCGGCGTTGACGAGATAGTGCGCGGTCACGCCGAAGCGCGCGCTCGCCACCTGCTTGATCGCGCTCCGCTTCAGATCGCCGTTGGCCATCGGCACGAAGCGCGCGGCGTCTTCCCCGCCCTCGCCCGTGTTCGAGCGGCCGCCGATGCGGTTCATGGCGATCGCGAGGTTCTCGTGGGCCTCTTTGCTGATGCTCCCGAAGCTCATCGCGCCCGTAGAGAAGCGGCGGACGATGGTAGCCGCGGGTTCGACCTCTTCGATCGGCACCGGGGGAAGCGTCGACACGAAGTCCCAGCAGCCGCGCAGCGTGTACGGCGAGTCGCCCTGGTCGTTGATGGCGTGCGCGTATTCTTCGTACGAGCGCGCGTCCGCGAGCCGAACGGCGCGCTGCAGGCTCGCGACCGTGCGCGGGTTCCAGAGGTGGCGCTCCCCGTTGACGCGCCAGAAGTAGATGCCGCCGACGTCGAGCGCGTCTTCGTCGCTCGCGGCGTCGATCACGTCGCTGACCGGCGCTTCGAAGCCGGCGGCGTGGCGCATCAGCGCCTCGCGCGCGATCTCGGAGAGACCGACGCCCCCGACGCGCGACGCGATGCCGGGGAACCATCGGTCGATCACCGCCTGAGCGATGCCGATGGCCTCGAAGATCTGCGCGCCCTGGTAGCTCGACAGGCACGAGATGCCCATCTTGCTCATCACCTTGAGCAGCCCCTTGTCGAGCGCGTGCACGTAGTGGTGCGCGCGCTCTTCACGCGGCGTGTCGAGCTCGAGCGCGTCGATCGCCTCGAACGCGAGGTACGGGTTCACCGCACCCGCGCCGTGCCCCACGAGGAGCGCGACGTCGGCCACTTCGCGCGCGTCGCCCGTCTCGACGATGAGACCGACGCGCATGCGCTTTCCGGCCCGGGCGAGCATGTGGTGCACGGCGCTCGTGGCGAGCAGGCTGGGGATCGGCGCGTGATCGGCGTCGACGCCGCGGTCGCTGAGGACGAGCAAGCTCGCCCGCTCGTCGACCGCTTTTTCGGCGGCCGCGCAGAGCGCGTCGAGCGCCTGCTCGAGGGCCGCGCCGGGGCCGACCGAGCGCGCGTCGAAGAGCGTCGACAGGACCGTCAGCGGAAAGTCTGCGAGCGGCTCGGCGAGGAGCTTCGCCATCTCCTCGTTGGTCAGCACCGGCTGCTCGAGCTCGAGCAAGCGACACTGCCCCGACGTCTCGGCGAGCAGGTTTCCCTCGCCGCCGAGGCAGCTCACGAGCGTCATGACGAGCTTCTCGCGGATCGGGTCGATCGGCGGGTTGGTGACCTGCGCGAACTGCTGCTTGAAGTACCGGAAGAGCGTGTGGGGCTTCTCGCTCAGCACCGCGAGCGGCGCGTCGGTCCCCATGCTGCCCGTCGGCTCTTCGCCGTTGATCGCCATCGGGGCGAGCAGGACGCGTAGGTCTTCGCGCGAGTACCCGAACGCGCGGAGCTGCCGCCGCCGCTCGACCTCGGTCATCGAGGCGACCGGCGTCGCCGCGGGCAGCGTGCGAAGGTCGATCTTGTTCCCCTCGAGCCACTGCGCGTACGGCTTGTTCGAGGAGACCTCGCGCTTGATTTCTTCGTCGCCCACGACGCGGCCGCGAACGAGGTCGACGAGCAGCATGCGGCCCGGCTGGAGGCGCCCCTTCTCGATGATGTCGTCGGGCTCGAAGTCGACGACCCCGAGCTCGCTCGCGGCGACGACGTAGCCGCTCGCGGTGATGACGTACTTCATCGGCCGGAGACCGTTCCGGTCGAGCGTGGCGCCGAGGTAGTTGCCGTCGGTGAACGCGAGGGCCGCCGGGCCGTCCCACGGCTCGACGAGCGACGCGTGGTATTCGTAGAAGGCGCGGCGCTCTGCCGGCATCTCCGGCTGCCCTTCCCAGGCCTCCGGCACGAGCATCATCATGACGTGCGGCAGGCTGCGCCCGCCGGCGACGAGGAAGTCGACCACGTTGTCGAGGGACGCCGAGTCGCTGCCCCCCGGCCTGATGATCGGCTTGAAGTCGGCCAGATGCTCGCCGAACGCCGCGCTCTCGAGGAGAGCCTCGCGCGCTCGCATCCACGTCTGGTTGCCGCGCAGCGTGTTGATCTCGCCGTTGTGCGCGATGCGGCGGTACGGGTGCGCGCGCTCCCACGTCGGGAACGTGTTCGTGCTGAAGCGCGAGTGGACGAGCGCGAACTTGCTCTTCGTCTCTTCTTCGCGAAGGTCGAGATAAAACGAGTCGAGCCGCTCGGGGAGCGAGAGGCCCTTGTAGACGACGGTCCTCGACGAGAGGCTCGCGATGTAAAAGCCCTCGACCCCGGCCTCGGTCGCGCGCCGGCTGGCGCGCTTGCGGATCATGAAGAGGGTCCGCTCGAACGCCGGAACCGGGCACATGCGCCCGATGAAGAGCTGGCGGAGGACGGGCATCGTCGACCGGGCGACCGGGCCGAGCTGCCGCACGTCGACCGGCACGTCGCGCCAGCCGATCACCTTCTGGTTGTGGTGGCGGACGGCGTCTTCGAGGACTTTTGTCTCGGTGGCGCGCATTTTTGCGTTACGCGAGAGAAAGCATTGCGCGACGGCGTAGTCGCCGGCGTTGGGAAGCTCGACCCCGGCGCGACCCAGCGTGCGCTCGTAGTGCGCGTGCGGGATGTGGAGCAGGATGCCCGCACCGTCGCTGGTGCACGGGTCGCATCCGGCGGCCCCGCGGTGGGCCAGGCGGCGTAAGATCTCCACCCCCTTCGTCACCACGTCATGGGTAGGAGGGCGGCGCAGGTCGGCCACGAAGCCGAGCCCGCAGGCGTCGCGCTCGAGCGACGGGTCGTACATGCCACGCGCGGGAGGCAGGCCCATAGTGGGCTCGAGTGTACAAAAGGTTGACGCGACGCGCCAGCTGGTTCGCGCGACCGACCTGCCCGCTCAGACACGTAAAGCAAGGGTATCGTTCGAAGATTCGCCGGTCGCTAGCTCGCTCTCGATACGCTCTCGATAAGCTCGCGCCAGGCGCTCGTCTCTGCTCGTTCGCTCCTGCTTTCCTCTCGTCTCCCCTCGTCTCCCCTCGTCTCCCCTCGTTCTGCGAATGCAATCCATGGACCCGACGCCCCGAACGCGCCGCCGATTGGCCTATGTGGGCGGCGCGATCGCTCTCCTCGTTCTGGCTCGCGTGCTCCGTCCGGGCGCAGGATCGAGCTGCTCCTGGCGTGGAACCTCGGCGGCGCCCGAGCTGGCGACCGACGAGACATCGGCCTCGGCCACGGCCGCCACGCCTCTCGTCGTCCGCCTTCGCTGTCCGCCTTCGGCCATGGCGGAACTCGGGGTGCTGACCGACCTCCCGGAGAGCGACCTGACCGCGCTCCTCGATCGCGCCGCGCTGGCGAGCCTCGTCGGCCCCGGGCTGTGCGGAGACGAGGCCGCTTGCGCGGCCGTCCGGGCGGCGCTCGAAGACGAGCACACGACGACCCTGTCGGTAGTGCCCGCCTCGGCGTGGAACCTCGCGGCGGTCGATCTCGACGCCAGCGCGGGTGGGCTCGCCGCTCTCTCGCCGCGGGAGCGAGCCGGCATCGTCCAGCGCGCGCGCGTCGTCGTCGTCCATGTGGACACCGCGCCGTCGCCCCATCAGATCGCGGTGCGCGCGTCGTTCGCGGCGGCGGCGGCGATCGCTACCAAGATCGACGGCGTCGTCTACGACCAGCTACTCGACCGCATCGAGACCGCGCAGGCGTTCGCCGCCCGCGCGGTGACCGCGCCGCTCGCCGCGTCGGCCTTTCGCAAGGACCGCATCGAGGTGCTCTACGAGCCTCGCTCCGAGGGCATCGTGCGGATCCTGACGGCGGGGCTCGCGCGCTGGGGCGGTCCCGACGTGGAGGCCCAGGCGGTGCCGCTGGCCGCCGCCGACCGCATCGCCGACGTTCTCCTCGGCGTGGCCGAGGCGATCGCGAACGGCGCGAACGCCGGCCCGGTGATGCTGTCGCGGGCCGATCTGGCGCGCGCGCGGGGCGAAGCCTACGCCGACGATCCGAGCCTGCCGGACGGAGGCCCGATGGCCGTCGAGCTCCTCTCGGTGCATCCGGAGGCGGGCGACCCCAACGACTTCCTGGCGCGGATCGCGCCCCCGACGGGCACGGGGCCGCTCGCGTTCCTCGACCTGTCGGAGCGGTTCTTCGGGTCCGAGCTCGCGGCGGCCCCGGGCGAGGCGTCGCTCCGCGCGGGCCGCGAGAAGGCCCAGCGCGAGCTGCCGGCAGCGCTCGCCCGCTGGGCGGCGACCCGCGCGACGGGCGGCTCGACCTTGCTCCTGCGCCTTCCCTTCGACATCGCCGGCGAGGGCGGCACCGAGTCGATGTGGATCGACGTGACGCGCTACGACGCGCGCTCGGTCACGGGGAAGCTGCTCGACGATCCGCTGGGTGCGACCCAGTTCACCCGCGGCGACGAGATCACGCGACCGCGCGCCGACGTGGAAGCCATCGACGCGCGCGATCGCAGGCGGCCGTAGCGCGTAGGCGCGGATGCGGCCGGAGAGCGGCCGTGGCTTCAGGAAAGTCAGGCGCTCACGGCGTGGCCGAGAAAGTGCCGCTCTGGCTCGAGCAGACCTGCATCACTTCGGACGCGGTGAGCGAAGAATCGCCTGAAATGGGACCGGCGGGGTGGCTTTTTCTCTTGCGCGCGGCGGACCGGGCGCGCCGATACTCGGCGCAACGGCATGGTGAGCCTCGACCCGCTACCGCCCCGGAGCCCGAGCCGGGTGCCCCCGCAGCGGCCCCCGGGCAAGACCACCACCGAGACTGGCGTCACCGTCATTGGCGCGCCACAGAACACGCTCCGCGACTTTTACTATCTCTTCTTACGCGTTCGCTGGTCGGCCGCAATCGGCGTCATCGTGGTCGCGTACCTGGCGCTCAACGCCGTCTTCGCCACCGCATACCTGGTGACCGGCGGGGTCGGGAACGCGCGACCGGGCTCGTTCTTCGACGCGTTCTGCTTCAGCGCCGAGACCATGGGCACCATCGGCTACGGCGCGATGTACCCGTCGAGCGTAGCGGCGAACCTCGTCATGGTCGTCGAGTCGGTCACGAGCCTGCTCGTCACGGCGCTGGCCACGGGGCTCGTCTTCGCGAAGTTCTCGCGATCTTCGGCGCGCGTCGCCTTCTCGAGGCACGCCGTCATCGGGCCCATGGACGGCGTGCCGACGTTGATGCTCCGGGTCGGCAACGAGCGAGGCAACTCGATCCTCGAGGCCACGATCCGCGTCTCGATGATCCGGACGGAGATCACCAAGGAGCGGAAGATCTTCTACCGGATGTACGACCTGCGCCTCACGCGTGAGCGCTCTCCCGCCGTCGCGCGGTCGTGGACCGTGCTCCATCCGATCGAGCGTGACAGCCCCCTCTTCGGCGCGACGCCCGGGAGCGTCGTGAAAGACGAGATCGAGCTCCTGGTGAGCCTCGTCGGCACCGACGACACCTCGCTGCAACCGGTGCACGCGCGCAAGCGCTACGACGGCGAACACGACATCATCTGGGGCGCGCGCCACGCGGACATCCTTACGGAAGAAGACGGAAAGCTCATCATGGATGTGCGCCGTTTCCACGACATCGAAGACACGGACCCCATCGAGGGCTTCCCCTACCCCGCGGCGGCCCGCAAGACTTGAGCAACACTTGCAACTTGCGCAAGACTTGACCAACCTTGATCGAACGGCGCCAGGGCGTCGGGCGAGTGACGCGCTGCGCAGAGCGCGCAAGGAAAGTGTCGGGCTGCGCGAGGTGCGTTACAAGAATGCGCGCCCACTCACGAGCAGATCGCACCACGCGCACGCAGCAATCGCCGCAAGGAGCCGGCGTAAAGCGCAGGTTCCAGTGGCGAAAACCTTACGCAGCTAGGTACCGTTCAGACTGGCGATGGGCTGCACTGACTTCGTGTTACGGCGGAAACTCACCGCCCTTCTGGTGGCGATCGCCGCACCCGCGGCGCTGGCCAGCATCGACGGAACTCATCTCTCGGCGCTCCCTCGCGCTCCCGGCCCTCGCGGCGAGCGTACGGTCGAGCAGGCCGCGATCGAACACCAACCGGTGTGTCTCGGCTCGTCCGTCGCCAGCGCGGGCGATCTCTCGGACGTCCTCTACTATCGCGCGGTGGCGCTCGACGACGGTCGCGTCGACGTCGGCTACTTCGCGTTCTATTCGGAAGAGCGACCCTGGGGGAACAACTGGCTCACGTGGAGCGTCTTCCCCGCGCTGGCGGTCGACCTCGTTTACTCGCGTGCGCTCCTCGTGGCCCCCGGTCTGCAGCGGGCCCTTTATGGAGCCGGCGACGTGGAGGGCGTGGGCGTGGTCTACGACCAGGCCGCCGACGGGTCGCTGCGCTTCGATCACGCTCTGGCCGATGACGGCACCCACGATGCCGTTGCGCTGACGCGCGCGCAGGCGTTCACGATCGACCAGAATCGTCCGACCTTCTACAGCCAGGTGTGGAGTCATCAGCTCGGCGGCCACGACGCGCGCTCGCGCTCCGACCTGGCGTACGTCCGCTGCTACGACGAGGGGTCGATACGGCCGCTCCCCGAGGCGGTGGCGCGCGCCTTCCGCGTCGACGGAGACGACCGCGCGCCTCCGGCTCACGTCGAGCGAAACCGCGGTCGGCGCATCGACGTGCGAAACGCGAGCGAGAACCGAGGCGCGCGCCTCAGCGTCCCAGCGCCTCCGCGCGGTTGACGATGTGCGGCGTGATGAAGATGATGAGCTCTCCGCGCGCGTCCGCCGCCCGCCGGCGCTGAAAGAGCACGCCGAGGATCGGGATGTCGCCGAAGAACGGCACCTGGTCGAGGTTCCGGCCAGTGTTCCGGGTGTAGATTCCGCCGATGACCGCGGTGTGCCCGTCCATGACGAGCAGATCGGTCTCGGCCTCGCGCTTCAAGATGGTCGGGTCGCCGCGGGGGCTCGTCTGCGTGAAGTCGGGCTCGTCGCGATTGAGCTTCACGTGCATCGACACGGACCCGTCGGCCGTGACGTGCGGCTTCACCAGGAGCTGGAGCTTGGCTTCCTGGAAGGTCGTCTGCACGCCGAGCGCGCTGACCTGCGCGAAGGGAATGAGCGTGCCCTGATTGATCCGCGCCTCGCGGTTGTCGAGGACCATGACGCGCGGGGCGCTCACGATCCTCACGAGCCCGCTCGACTCGGCGGCCGAGAGGCGCGTGCTCAGGTTCAGGATGTTGTCGATCGACCCGAAGGTCATGCCGATCGCGCCGCCGGCGCCGGTTCCGACGGCCGCGGGGAGGTTGACCGCGAAGTTCGGCGTCGTGACGTTTCGTGTGAAGGGCGAGATGCCCGCGGTCGGAGTGTTGTTGTCGTAGTTGCCGCCCGCCGCGTTGATGCTCGACGGGAACGCCACGCCGGTCGGGTTGCCGGTGGCCGGGCCGAAGGTGACGTCGCCGCCCCACTGGATGCCGACGTCGCGTGAGTACTTGCTCGTCGCCTCCACGATGCGCGCCTCGATGAGGACCTGCGCGGTCTGGGTGTCGAGCGAGCGAATCAGCTCTTCGATGTAGTTGAGGTTCCCGGCGACGTCGCGGGCGATGAGCACGTTGGTCCGCTCGTCGACGGCGATCGAGCCGCGCGGCGAGAGCAGCTCCTTCGCCCGCGCCTGCAGCTCGCTCGCTTGCGCGTAGCTGATCGGAATGAGCCGGGTCTCGAGCGGCGTCAGCTCGAACTCCTGCTTCTGCTGCGCGAGCTTGAGCTCTCGCTCCTTCTGGAGCTGCGCCATCGGCGCGACGCGGATCAGGTTTCCCTGCCGTACCATGCCGAGGCCCTTGGCCTGCAAGACGACGTCGAGCACCTGGTCCCAGGGCACGTTCCGCATGCGGATCGTGATGGTCCCGGTGACGTCGTCGGCGGTGACGACGTTGACGTGCCCCGTGTCCGCGAGGAGCCGGAGCACGTTGTGGATGTCGGCGTCCTTGAGATCGATGTCGATCCGCCGGCCGTTGTAGCGCGTCTGCGCCAGCACACCGCCGTCGCCGGACGCGAAGCCGGCGGCCTCGCCGCCGGACGTGTCGACCTTCGGGTCCTCGTCGTGGATCGACGTCTCGATGCGCTGGAGATCGGGCATGGCCGGCTCGCGCGCCACGGTGACGACCTGACGCACGGCGCCGCCGTCGCGGCCGACGGCCTTGCCGTCGATGTGCACCTTCGCCACGGCGGGCGACGGCGAACTCGACCTGGGCACGGGGAACGCCCACACCAGGCTCCCGCCCTCGACCGAGAGGGTGCCCGGGTTGTCGGGGCTGGCGTCGAGCTCGATCACCGTCGCGTGAGACGTCGCGTCGTGCGACGCCGTGATCGATCGGAGCGCGCCGCGGTAGGCGGTGACGTCGAGCGTCCGCGCGAGGCCGTCGGGCAGCGCGGTCGCCCGCAGCTCGAGCTTCAGCCGGCCCGACGCCGAAGGGGCCAGCGAGTACGCGGGGATGCTCCCGAGGTCGACGACGACGCGATCGCAAGGTTCGCCGCTGGCGGCGGCGCAGCTCGCCGCGTTCGACGTGGAGCGCTCGAACCGGATGTCGTGCACCGTCGCCGTCGATTCGGGCGGCGGCGCCGCGACCGGGACCACCGGCGCCGGCGTCGAGGGCTTGCCCGCGGGCGTGATGATGAGACGAAGGGTCGTCCCGTCCGGAACGACGCGGTAGCTGGCCTCGCGAAGCAAGGTCACCGTCAGCCGCGTCATCTGCCCCGCGCCGCTCGGATACGACTGCGTGAGAATGCCGCCGACCACGCCCGCGGGCGCCGTGATCGCCGCCGGGGCGCCCACCACGTCCGAGTCGGCGAGATCGAGCAGCAGCTTGCGCCCGCCGTCGGCGACGCGAACGCTGTACGAGGGCGCGCCCGTGCCGACGATCTCGATCTCGGCGGGCCCCGTGCTCGCGTCGTCTGCCTTCAGCTTCACGTCGCGCACATGGTTCGCGACAGGGTCCGCCGAAGCGGCCGACTGAATGAACAGAACGCTCGACGCGGCGCTCACCGCGCTGAGCGCGGCCATGCCCCTGCCGAGGAGGGCTACGTACACCAGCGATTTCGCCCCGCGCATTCTTGGCTCCTCGCAAATCCTCCGTGCCTGACGTCCGGGAAGGATTCGTTGTGGGCAACGGTAGAACGCGCGATCGAATCCGGACCAATTTGTGGCGGAAACGGACCTGTCGTCGTCGCCGCGGCGACCCGCGCTCGAAGCGAGCCGGGCCCTGGCCGGACGGGTGGAGACATGCACTCGCCGCACGCGCCGCACGCGCCGCTCGGCGCGGTCCTCGATCTCGGATGCGGCGCCGGAGCCCTCGCGCTGGCGCTCGCCGCCGTGGCCGTACGCGTCGTGGCCACCACCCCGACCACGGCCACCATCCTGGGCGCCGTCGACCGCTCGCCCACCGTCGAGGAAGCCACGCGCCCCCTGACGGCCCAGGGCATCCCCCTCGAGGCCATCCTCGAAGCCACCCGCCAGGCCCTCGTCACCGGCGCCTCGAACGAGGAGTCGAACGAGGAGAGTGAACAGGAAGACGCGAGCCGGGACGGTCAGCCGGGGATGAGGCCCTCGGCGGCTTGCTTTTCGGCTTCGGGGTGGAGAGGGATGACGCGCGTCGCCGGCGGGATGGCGGGTTGAGCTGGGTCTTCGCGGATGAGGACGACGTCGGCCGAACGGATGCGATCGACGCGCCAGTTGAGCTGGTACTCGGGGCCGTTCGTGCCGCCAATGTGCACGACTTCGGGGCGGCAGACGAACGAACCCTTGTAGACGACCGTGCCCTTGCCGCTCGGGTCGACGAACATCGCCCGCGCCTGGTCGCCGCCGGTCACGATCGCGACGAGCTTCAGCTCGTCGATCGAGTACTGCGCGAGCTCGATCTTGCGCTGGTTGAGCGCCGTCTTGTTGACGGGCTGGTTCTGCACGAGAAAGCTCCGGAAGGGGTCGCGGTTGCGATCGCTCTCGACGAAGTCGTTCTCGGTGTACTCCGGGCCTTTGAGCTCGGGCGGCAAAGGCGATGCGCTCGCCGAGGCCGCGGCCAGGGCCGCTCGATTCGGGGGCGGCGGGGTCGCGCTGGTCGTCGTCGGCGTCGAGTCGCACGCGCTCGCGACCAGCAGCGCCGCCGAGAGGCCCGCGAGCGCCCGCGCCGCCAGGGTCGAGGGCCTCATTTCGTGGCCCCCGGTGCGGCCGTCGCCGTCGTGGTCGGGGTCGCGCCCGCCGTTCCCGGCGCGGCGGGCACCACCTTCGGCGCGAGCGCGTGGAAGGCGGTCGCCAGGCACTTGCCCTTGAGGATCACCTCGTCGCCGACGATGGTCGGCTCCGAGAGCTCGATGTTCTCGACGTTGATGATGCGATCGACCTTCCCCAGCTCGTACGCGAACTTCGCGATCTGGTGGAAGCGCCCCTTGAGATCGAGGTGCATCGGGATCTTCGCGTAGAACGCCTGCGGGACCTCTTCTTTGGGCGTGTAGCCCTGGAGATCGATCCCCGCCGCGTTCGACGCCTGCTGCACGCTCGAGAGGAACGCGTCTTCTTCGGCGTCCGGCGGCAACACCTTGTTCAGCTCGTGCGCGCGCTGCTCGCGGAGCGCCAGCTCGCCGCGATCGGCGAAGTAAGTGGCCTGCACTTGCTGCTGCTGCGCGAGAGCGTCGTTCAGCGTCTTCTTCTGCTGCTCGGCGCCCGCGATCTTGCTGGCGACGTCGGAATAGAAGATGAACCAGTAGACGAACACGACGAGCGCCGAGAGCGCCGCGCCGATGCCGATCTTCCCGGCGAGAGGCAGCTTCGCCAGCGCCGATTGTGCGGGAGGAGCCATGTCAGTACCTCACCTTGGCACTGAGCTGGAACTGGAAGAGCTCCTGGTGCGTCGTCGTTTCGGTGACCTTCGCGCCCGGCATGAGCTTCACGTCGGTGAAGTAGTCGCTCAACTTGAGGCGCCGTTCGAGCTCGCTCACGTCTTCGCCGTCGCGAGCCAGACCGCCCATCTTCACGACCCGGTCGGCCTCGGTGTACGCGGTGAGCCAGAGGCGACGCGGGTCCCAGTTCGCGTTGAAGACCTCGGTGGGATTGTCGCGTTTGAGCTGCTCGACCTTGTCCTTGTCCGTCGTCGGTCCCCGGCCGCCCACCGTCAGGAGCCGCGAGAGCTCGAGGAGGGTCGACGTCGGGCCGGTGCGCGCCGACTGCAGCTTGCCGATCGCTTCTTCGCGATCGCGCAGCTCCTTGAGTCGGGCGGTGATCTGCGGGTGATCGGAGATCTGCTTTCCGATGGCGTCGATCTGCCCCTGGATGACGCCGTTCTCGCCCAGGATCGACGCGAGCTCGCCCTCCTTGAACCGCTCGACGAAGAAGCACACGACGACGGTGAAGACCGCGACGCCGAGCACGACGACCATCCAGAGTTGCCCGGCTTCGCTGGGCGACGTGACCCGGCGCCCCGCCTGACCCCGGCGCTCGGGGAGGAGATTTATGCGGACCATTGCCGCTTCTCCTTGTCGCAGCGGAGCGACAGCCCGAGGGCGACGACGAGCTGCGCCGCGATCGACCTCAGCTTGATCTCGTCGACGAACTTCGGATCGACGTCGAGGTTCACCATCGGGTCGAAAATCTGCACCGGGACCCGCGCCCGCTTCTCGATCGCCTGAACGAGCGGCGCGAGGTAGGCGCTGCCGCCCGAGACGTAGATGCGCCCGATCTCCTGCTCGCCGCTGGTGGCGAGGTAGAAGTCGAGCGATCGCTGGATCTCTCCGGCGAGCCCCTGGCAGGCCTGCTGGATGATCGCGGTCACTTCCTGGGGGACGATCTGCGTCTCGCCGCCGCCGTGCTTGTAGGCCTCGGCCTGCTCATAAGAGCACGAGAGGGCCTTGCGAATCTCTTCGGTGATGGCATTGCCGGCGTTCGTGATCTCGCGCGTGAAGGCGCTGACGCCCTTGCTGACGATGTTGAGCGACGAGACCGCGGCCCCGAGGTTGAGGAGCGCGATGGTCGCGTCCTGGGGAAGCCCGTACTGGTGCTCGAAGATGTTCTGGATGGTGAAGGCGTTGATGTCGACCACGGTCGGCCGGAGCTTCGCCTCGCGCAAGATAGCGGCGTAGTCGCTGATCTCGTCCTTCTTGGCGGCCACGAGGAGCAGGTCCATCTGCCCCGCATCGGGGCGGCGGCGCAGGACCTCGTAGTCGATCGACATGAGCTTGATGTCGAACGGGATGTGCTGCTCGGCCTCCCAGTGGATCTGCTCGTCGAGCTCGCCGGGCGTCATCATGGGCACCGTGATCTTTCGCACGATGACGCTCTGGCCGTAGACCCCGATGGCGACGTCGCGCTGCTGGATCTTCCCATCGTGGAAGATCCGCGTGAGCGCCTCGGTGACGGCCCCCGAGTTCATGACGTGCCCATCGATGATCGTCTGAGGAGGGAGCGGCGCCCAGCCCCAGCGGACGACCTGCAGCTTCTTGCGCGACTCTTTGAGCTGCACGACCTTGATCGAGCTCGCCCCGATATCGACGCCGACGAGATTCTTGCCTTCGGCCATCCTGACTTCTCGGAGAGCAGTGTCGCACCCGCCGGAGAGGGCCGTCAAAAAGGGTGTGTCTTTGCGGTCGTTTTTGCGCCTTTGCGCCTTGCGGCGTCTCGGTCTGCGCTAGCCAGCGCGAGCGGTTCGGGTTACGGGGTGGAGCAGAGCGCGAATCATGGACTTTGCCGGCCGTTTCACGGGAGCTTTCCCCGGGGCGCGCGCGCTCCGGGCGCCCGTCATCGGGGCCGCACTCGCGATGGGGTCGCTGCTCGCCGTGGCGGCCGCCGCGGAGCCGGCCCGGGCCGACGTCACGCACGTGGTGCAACGGGGGCACACCATGGCGTCGATTGCGCACCACTATCACGTGAGCGGCCACGTGAGCGGCCACGTGAGCGGCCACGTGAGCGGCCACGTGAGCGGCCACGTGAGCGGCCACGTGAGCGGCCACGTGAGCGGCCACGTGAGCGGCGAGGCCATCGTCGAGGCCAACCACCTGAGAGACGGCCAGCACCTCCGCCCCGGCCAGACGCTGGTGATCCCCGGCGTCGAGGGAAAGACCGACGCCCGCTCGGAAACGGACGGCGAACGCACGTCGGCCTCGGCGGGCGACGTTCCGATGCCCCGAGGCCCCTTCGACCGCGACGTCATCCACGCGGCGCGCCCCGAAGAGGCGTTCCGGATTCGCGTGAAGGACGCCCGCGGGAAGATCCCGGCCATCTCGCTCAAGGAGTTCGAGCAGATGATGCGCCAGGGCGAGGGCCCGACCGCCGCGACGCACCCGCCCGACGCCCGGCTGGTCGCGCTCATCGGCCTGGTCTCGAACCACTTCGGCGGCCGCACCCTCGAGATCGTGAGCGGGTACCGAGCCTACAAGCCCACCCAGTACACGACCCAGTCGCGCCACAACCACGGCCGCGCCCTCGACTTCCGCATCCGGGGCGTGCCCAACGAGACGCTCCGCGACTTCTGCCGCACCCTGAAGAACACCGGCTGCGGCTACTACCCGAACAGCACCTTCGTGCACATGGACGTGCGCGAAGCCAAGGCCTACTGGGTCGACCTCTCCCACCCCGGCGAGGCCCCCCACTACGAGCGCCCCGGCGCCGACGCCGACGAAGGCACCAGCGACGTCACCCCCGACAGCCACTGAGTCGCTCTCTCGACAGCAGTGACGCCAGTTACTTCTTGGCGACGGGGACGGGGGCGGAGGCGTCGAAGCGGAAGCCCTTGGGGTGGAGGGGGCTTCCGACGGCGTAGAGGACGGACTCGTCGTAGCGGGCTCGAGGCGGTTGGGGGGTGCCCACGCGATCGAGGAAGGCCGTGGCGTGCGAGCCTCGGTCGAGGAGCACGGCTCGCGTGCAGCCGGCGCGGGCGAGCACGTCGGCGAGCGGCGCCGCGCTCGGGAAGGTGCCTCGCGCGATGAGCAGGCGGCCCGTCGGGGTTGTCCCGAGGGCGGCGCGGGCCGTCGCCGGACCGCCCGGGAGCGCCACGGTCTTGCCCTCCCAGAGGGCCAGCGGCAGCTCGACGAGGTCGTCGTGGGCGCCGAGCTCGGGGGCCGCGTCGGCGCGCGCGATCGTGAGCTGCCCCTCGGGCCCGACGGCGAGGACGCCCGCGTCGGGTCCGCCGCGAACCGGTGCGGCGAGCCGACCGTCCGTCGCCAGGCCCAGCGGGTGCCGCTCGTACGCGATCCCGATGCCGAGCGCGAGGAGCACGCGCTTCGCCTCGTCGCCGCCGAGCTCGCGCAGCGGCGACGCCGCGGGCACGTCCTTGGTGCCCGCGCGCACGCGCCACGTGGCCCGGCCCGGCTCGACGTCGATGAGCTCGATCGTCCCGTCTGCCGCGTCGGGCGCGGCGACCGCGGTCTTCCAGAGGCCCGGCATCCACCGCGGGGGCGGCTGCGCCCCGCCGTCGGCGGCCCAGGGCGCCGCGCCCTCGAGAAGAGGGGGCGTCGGGTCGTGGACCATCACGTAGAAGAAGTCCTTCGGTGCGTACTGCACGTACCGATCGACCGGGATCGACATCGACGGCGAGAGGAGCTGCGACTTGTATTTACCGGCCGCGAGCCCGTCGACCTCCATGAAGATGAACCCCGTGTGGTACGGGTTCATGTCGAGGTGCATCGCGTAGTC